>ERZ1292632.612-Hain-H43-01um-R2-612-length-39426-cov-7_pt1 | contig 39426 bp, 37 predicted proteins | sample MGYA00564407_ERZ1292632 | MGnify/ENA primary metagenome ERZ1292632 (study PRJEB36523, sample SAMEA6512637) | groundwater metagenome | collected 2019-01-08 | study: AquaDiva: Metagenomics assemblies of 32 groundwater samples | reverse complement strand
AGAGCGCGGCGCTCGCGGCGATGGAGGAGGTACAGGGGCGGGCGCAAAGGCTGACGGGGCAGGTGCGGCTGTCGGTCGCCGAAGGGTTCGGCACCTGGGTGCTGTCGCCCGGCATCGGCGATTTCAACCGCCGCCACCCCGGTATCCGGCTCGATCTCGTAACCGCCTCCGGCTTCCTCAACCCCTCCAACCGCGAAGCCGACATGGCGGTGATGCTCGCGCGGCCGCAGCGCGGGCGGCTGACGGTGCGGCGGCTGGGCGACTATCGGCTGCATCTCTATGCGTCGCCCGCTTATCTTGAGCGGGTCGGGCGGCCGGGCAAGCCGGCGGACCTGCGCGATTGCACCCTGATCGGCTATGTGCCCGAATTCATCTTCTCCCCCGAACTCGATTATCTGGACGAGGTAGAGGCGGGGCTGGAGGCCAATCTGCGATCGACCAGCATCATCATGCAGCAGCGGATGATCGCGGAAGGGGCGGGGATCGGCGTTTTGCCCGATTTCATCGCCCGCCCCGATCCCGCGCTGATGCCGATCATGGCCGACAAGGTGGAGATCACCCGCAGCTTCTGGCTGGTGATGCACGGCGATCTGCGGCGGTTGGCGCGGATCGGGGCGGTGGCGCATTGGCTTCAGGAAAGGGTCGACACGCTAAAGTCAATCGACGCGGCCCGTCCGCCCCGCTAAGGGGGACGATATGGAAACGGAGCGGTCGCATTTCGCCCATGCAGCATAGGCCCAAGCGCAGCCGGGCGATCGCCCTGCCCAATAGCGAGTTTCGCGCGCGCGCGACCGAATATCTCGATTTCCTCGCCGCCTGGGTGAAGAAGCCGCGCCAGACCGCATCGGTCGTGCCGTCGAGCCGCCATCTGGCGAAACTGATGGTGCGCGACATCGACCCGCGCGACGGCCGCGTGCTGGAATTGGGGGGAGGGACCGGCGTCTTCACCCGCGCGATCCTCGAAACCGGCCTGCCGCCCGAAAAACTGGAAGTGGTGGAGATCAATCCCGCCTTCGCGCGCGGGCTGCGCCGCCATTTTCCGGCCGTCTCGGTGCTGGAAACCCCGGCGCAGATCGTCTCGACCGCCACCGCCGGCGAGCCGGGCGACTATCAGGTGGTGGTGAGCGGCCTGCCGCTGCTGGCGATGGAACGCCACGTCCATGCCGACATCTTGTCCGAAGCCTTCCGCATGTTGAAGCCGGGCGGTCGTTTCGTCCAGTTCACTTACTCGATGCGCCCGCCGGTCGGCCGCGACATTCTCGACGCGCTTGACCTGGAGGTCGAACGGCTGGGCCAGACGGTCCGCAACTTTCCGCCCGCCACCGTCTTTCGTTTCTTTCGCAAGGGCGAATAGCTTGTCTTGATGCTGCCGCGCCCTATCTTGGCGGCTCCTGGTGGTCCGATTCTGACATTTGACACTCTGCCGGCTTGGGGGCGATCAAATGTCAGAATCTCTTCGGGCCACCAGCAATCTTAGATTCTAGTGGATTTTACGATTTTGACATTTGCAGGCCCATCCCAGCCGCCAGGGGGTGCAAATGTCAAAATCAATCCACTAGCGGGGGCAGAGCCATCCATGGCATCCATCATTGAAGTCAGCGGCCTGACGAAACGCTATGCGTCGGGCTTCGAGGCGCTGAAAGGCGTCGATCTCACGATCAACGAAGGCGAGATTTTCGCGCTGCTCGGCCCCAATGGCGCAGGCAAGACGACGATGATCTCGATTATCTGCGGCATTGCCCGGCCCACCGGCGGCAGCGTGACCGTGGCAGGGCACGACATCCTGCGCGACTATCGCGGCGCGCGTTCGGCCATCGGCCTCGTGCCGCAGGAACTCAGCACCGACCAGTTCGAGCGGGTGATCGACACCGTCACCTTCAGCCGCGGCCTGTTCGGCAAGCCGCGCAATGACGTCTATATCGAAAAAGTGCTGCGCGACCTGTCGCTCTGGGACAAGCGCCACAGCAAGATCCTGGAACTGTCGGGCGGCATGAAGCGCCGCGTCATGATCGCCAAGGCGCTCTCCCACGAACCGCGCGTGCTGTTCCTCGACGAACCCACCGCCGGCGTCGACGTGGAGCTGCGCCGCGACATGTGGAAGCTGATCGGAGAGCTGCGCCAGACCGGCGTCACCATCATCCTCACCACCCACTATATCGAGGAAGCGGAGGAGATGGCCGACCGGGTCGGCGTCATTACCAAGGGCGAATTGCTGCTGGTCGAGGAAAAGACCGCGCTCATGAAGAAGCTCGGCAAGAAGACGCTGACGATCGTGCTCGCCGATCCGATCGCCAGCGTGCCGGCTGAACTGGCTGACTGGAACGTGACGCTCCACGCCGACGGCAACGAGATCGAGTATATCTTCGACACCCAGGCGGAGCGGACCGGCGTCTCCTCGCTGCTGCGCCGGCTGGGCGATCTTGGCATCAGCTACAAGGATCTGAACACCCGCCAGAGCAGCCTGGAGGATATCTTCGTGGAACTGGTCCATCAGGAGAAGGCCGCATGAGCCTCCACAATCTGCGCGCCATCGCCGCCATCTACGCGTTCGAACTGCACCGCTTCCGCCGCACCTGGCTGACGGGGCTGCTGGTCCCGGTCATCACCACCTCGCTCTACTTCGTGGTGTTCGGCGGCGCGATCGGATCGCGCATGACGGAGATTGACGGCATCCCCTACGCCGCCTTCATCGTGCCCGGCCTCATCATGATGTCGATGTTCACTGAAAGCATCTTCAACGCCAGTTTCGGCATCTATATGCCAAAGTTCACCGGCACCATCTACGAACTCCTGTCCGCGCCCGTCTCCGCCACGGAAACGATCATCGCCTATGTCGGGGCGGCGGCGACCAAGTCGCTGATCGTGGGGAGCATCATCTTCGTCACCGCGCATCTTTTCGTCGATCTGCCGGTGGCGCATCCGGTCGCCATGGCGGCCTTCATGGTGCTGATCGCGGTCAGTTTCTGCCTGTTCGGCTTTATTCTCGGCATCTGGGCGCAGAGCTTCGAGCAGTTGCAGGTGATCCCGCTGCTGCTCATCATGCCGATGACGTTCCTGGGCGGCGCATTCTACTCGGTCAAAATGCTGGCCGAACCCTGGCGCACCATCACCCTGTTCAACCCCATCGTCTATCTGATCTCGGGCTTCCGCTGGACCTTCTTCGGCCAGGGCGACGTGGCCATCGAATATAGCCTCTTGTTCGTCGCCGGAATGCTAACGGTCTGCCTCGGCATCATCGGCTGGATGTTCAGGACGGGCTATCGGTTGAAGAAGTGACCACCATATGCTCTCTCCCCTTCAGGGGAGAGATACGAAGGCTTGGCAGCGTGCTGCCTAGCCGGAGTAGAGAGGGGGATGGCGTGAAAGCCCCTCTCCCAACCCTCTCCCCTGAAGGAGAGAGGGCTAAGCGCCCTCAAGCCGCGGCGCTCTCCGGCGCGATGGCGAACAGGGTCACGCCCTTATATTTGTCGTCATCTTCATTGTAGAGGCCGTACATGCCGTCAAACGCCTCTTCCATGACCTGAAGGTCGGAAAGACCGGCAACCTTGAACGTGCCGAGCTTCAGTTCGCGCGGCGGGCGGCCATCGCGGTCGGTTGTCACCGCATCGATATACATTTCGTCATGGCGCGTGTAGAGGATGTGCGGCGCCAGCGTGACCACCATCCTGTTGTAGGTCACCTTGAGGCTCTTCTGAAGCGCAATGGCTTGCAAAATCTCGGTCGGGGCTTGCATGATGCGCCTTGAATGACCGATTTGCGCGATATTTTCAATTGCTTTGTGCGCCGCACCATATCCCTGCCGTGCACGCAGCGGGACGAACCGTTCAGCCCGGCAGTAGCCCCAGCCGCCCGCGCAGGCTCCAGCGGACGACCAGCAAAATCGCCACCGCGCCGAGCCCGCTCGCCAGGCCGAGCCAGATGCCAAGCCCGTCCAGCCCCAATGGGAAGGCAAGCAGCGTACCGACGCCAATCCCCACCAGCCAATAGCCGATCAGCGCGAAGATCATCGGCACTGTCGTATCCTGCAACCCGCGCAGCACCCCCGCGCCGACCGCCTGCGCCGCGTCGACCAACTGAAACAGCGCGGCCACGCCCAGAAAGCTGACCGCCAAAGCCGCCGTGCGCGCATTGGCGGGCGCATCGAGATCAAGGAAAGCGCCGATCAGCATCCGTGGGGCCAACACCAGCAGCGCCGCTGCGCAGAGCGCAAAGCCCGTCCCGATCATCAGCGCCAGCCACCCCGCGCGCCCGATCGCCGCCCGATCGCCCCGGCCATAGGCGATCCCGACCCGCACCGTCGCTGCCTGGCCGATGCCCATCGGCACCATGAAGACCAGCGCGGCGATCTGTATCGCGACCGCATGGGCCGCCAGCGAATCGCGCCCGATCAGCCCCATCAGGAAAGCCGAGGCGTTGAACACCGTCGTCTCAAACCCCAAAGTGATCGCAATCGGCAGGCCGAGCGCCCAAACCTGCCGCTGCCGTTCCCGATCGCGGGTCCAGAAGCGGCCCATCAGCCGGTAGCGGCGGAATCGCCGGTCGGTGAGGATCACGGCGAGCAGCCCCAGGAACAGGAAGGCCGAGGACAGGCTGCTCGCCAGCCCCGCGCCAAAGAGGCCCAGTTCCGGCAGGCCCAGATGGCCGAAGATCAGCGCCCATCCCGCGATCACGTTGAACGGGATCGCCGCCAGCATGATGACCAGGCCCCAGACCGGCCGCTCCAGCGCCGCGATGAAGTTGCGCAGCGTGGTAAAGCCAAGGAAAGGCAGCAGCGCCCATTGCAGCCCATGCATCAGCTCGCCCGCACCGCGCGCCAGATCGGCGTCCTGCCCCATCGCGCGCAGAATCGCTTCGGCCTGGTACAGGATCACCCAGGCCGGCAGCACAAAGAAGAGCGCGGCGCGCAGCGTCTGCTGGACGGTGCGGCGCACGTCGCGGACGCTGTGCCGCCGCCGGCCGCGCTCGCTCGCGATCAGCGGCGATGCGGCGGTGACGAGGCCCATGCCGAAGATCAGGAAGGCGTGGAACAGGTTGATCGCGAGCGCCCCCGCCGCCACGCTCTGCGCGCCCCGTCGCCCGAGCAGCAGCAGGTCGCTCGCGGCGATCGCCGACCAGGCGATGTTGCCCGCGATCATCGGCAATGCCAGCGCGACCAGCGCGCCAGCCTCGATTCGCCAGGGGGAAGGGTGAGTCACGTCATTCCATCCGAATTTCGCAAAAACCACCGTTCGTGCTGAGCCTGTCGAAGCACGCGCGCGCCCTTCGACAGGCTCAGGGCGAACGGTGGTGGTAATCAGGGGCAGTGCGTCAATGCTTCTTGATGGGCAAGAGATGCAGCATCGCTACCACGACTCCGCCGACAACCAGCCCGACGATCGCCGCGCCTGTCGCATTGACCAGCCAGTCGAGCAAGCCGCCAATCGCCGGCACGGCATGGGCTGCGCCCTCGGCGACATGGTGGATCGCGCCGGGAATGAGATCCCAGTGAAACTCATGCAGCCCATGGACGATCAGGCCGCCGCCGACCCACAGCATCGCCGCCGTCCCAACCACGCTCAGCACCGACATCAATATTGGCATCGCCTGCACCATGATGCGGCCTAGTGTCCGGGTCGCCGGCTTTTCCGCCAGATGCAGGCCGATATCGTCCATCTTCACGATGAAGCCGACCAAGCCATAAACGCCCGCCGTGATGAGCAGCGCCACGACCACCAGCACCACCGCCTGTTCCCAGATCGGCTTGTCCGTAACAGTGCCGAGCGCGATCGCCATGATCTCGCCGGACAGGATGAAGTCGGTGCGGATCGCGCCCGACACTTTCTGCTTTTCGAGTTCGGCCGAACTCAGCGTTGCGGCAGCCTCCGCTGCCTCGTCATGACCGCCCTTGATGGCCTCCAGAATCTTCTCGACCGCCTCGAAGCACAGAAACGCCCCGCCCAGCATCAGCAGCGGCGGCAGCAGCCAGGGCGCGAAGGCGCTCAGCAGAAGTGCGGCTGGCAGCAGGAACAGCAGCTTGTTGCGCAGCGAACCCTTGGCGATCTTCCAGATGATCGGCAGTTCGCGCTGAGGGCTCAATCCCATGACATAATTGGGGGTGACGGCGGCGTCGTCGATCACCACGCCGGCCGCTTTCGACCCCGCCCTGCCGGCGGCCCCCGCGACATCGTCCAGCGAGGACGCCGCCAATTTGGCGATGCCCGCCACATCGTCGAGCAGCGCGATCAGACCCGAAGGCATAGAATATCCCCTGTTGCGGGCAGGCGCGCCCCTCGGCCCGCCTCATAGAGAGGGCGCGGCAGGGGAGCAATATGGGGCGTCGCTCAGTAATTGCCGGGCGGATCGCTCGCCGGAAAGCTCTCGTCGCTCTGTTCGTCCACCACGTCCCAATCGGTATCGCCGGTCTGCGGCCCGGCGTCGCGCACGATCCCCGATGATCCTGCCGGCCCCCGGTCATCCTCGGTAGCGGGCGACCCCATCCAGTCGCGCCAGCCCTTGACCGCGAAATAGCCAAGCCCGCTAACCACGGCCAGCTTCAACAGCCCCTTCATCGATAGTCCTCCTGCCCTTTGCGAATATGCACCCAATCGGCGCGGTCATGACTGATCGCGTCCGGGGAAAGGCGCATGTCGCCCTCTTCGTCAGCGCCACCCAGCGCGCCCGGTTCGGCGGCGCTCTGCGGCACGGTCCAGCGTTCGCGCAGCGCGGCGTCGATCATCCGCTCCCACACGCCTTGATCGCCGACGGCGCGCATCGCAGCGTCGCTGTCTTTCATGATCGCAAGGATGCTCGCGGCCGCCTCCACCCGCTCGGGCCATTGCTCCGGCGCGTCGGCCGCCAAGTGGCGGGCCAGCCGCTCGATCAGGCTGCGCTCTGTCATGCCCCCCGAACGCAGGGGGCTTAGCGCTGTTCCACGCGATCGTAACGATGACGCACCAATATGAACATAAGGCAGGACCAGGGGTTGCTCCGGCCGGGCGGGCAAGAAGGAGAGACGCAGCGCAAGCCGGATCATTGTGTCTGCATGGCAGGCATGGCATCTGCGCTCCATGACCGCTCCAGCCATCGTCCGCCTCGCCACCCCGCAGGACGCCGCTCCGCTCGCCGCGCTCAAACTGACGGCCTTCCGCGAAACCTTTCTCGACGGCTTCGGCGTGCCCTATCCGCCAGCAGACCTGGCGCGCTTCGAGGCGGATAGCTATGGCGAGGCGCGCGTTGCGGCCGAACTGTCCGACCCGTCTCACATGACCTGGGTAGCGGAAGCCGACAACCGCCTGCTTGCCTATGCTCATGTCGGCCCTTGCAAGCTGCCCCATGCCGAGGCGAGCGCGGATCAGGGCGAACTTTACCAGCTCTACGCGCTTAACGCCGCGCAGGGCAGGGGCGTGGGACGCTCGCTGATGGACGCGGCGCTGGCATGGCTCGCCGATGCCTATCCCGGTCCGGTCTGGCTCGGCGTCTGGTCCGGCAATGCCCGCGCACAGGCGGTCTATGCGAAACGCGGCTTCGTGAAGGTCGGCGAATATGGGTTCCCGGTCGGCGACTGGACCGACCATGAATATATTTATCGCCGACCCTGAATCCCTGTTACCGCCATAGCCCCGCGATCATCGCTAGCATCCCGCGCTCCTCGGCCGGGCTCCGCAGCCGGGGCGCGCCATAGCCGCGGCATTCGAGGCAATCCGCCCTTATGCCCGCGCCCGTGACCAGCGCCTTCACATCGGCGACCGCCTGCATCGCCCAACCGCGCTGCGCCCGCGCCTGCCGCGCCAGCATGTCGCGGGCGGCATTGTCGTCCTCGGGATCGCGCTCGGCGAGCGCTTCGATCCACTCGGCCCAGGGATCGGGCGCTTTCTCGATACGATAGATCTTCGCCTTGGCAGAGTCGATCCCCGCCCGCCGTGCCGCCTCGGCAACCGCATCCTCCAGCCCGCCGAAGCGATCGATGAGGCCGATCTGCCGCGCGGTGCCGCCATCCCAGACCCGGCCCTGCGCGATGGCGTCGATCGCCTGCGGCGATTTCTTCCGCGATTGCGCGACGATCCCGACAAAGCGGCGGTAAATGTCCTCGACCCCCATCTGCATGATCTGGTCGAATTCGGGCGTCGTGCCGCCGGCGAGGTCCGGCTGACCCGACAGCGGCGTCGTGCGGACGCCGTCGGTGGTAATGCCCATCTTCGCCAGCGTGCCCTCGAAGCTCGGCAATATGCCGAACACGCCGATCGAGCCAGTGATCGTATCGGGCTCGGCGAAGATGACGTCGGCAGGCGTCGACACCCAATAGCCGCCACTCGCCGCGACATTGCCCATCGACACGACGACCGGCAGGCGTTCCGCCTTGGCCTGAAGGATCGCGCTTCTGATCTTTTCCGACGCCATCACCGATCCGCCCGGCGAATCGACCCGCACCACCAGCGCCTTCAAGTCCTTCTGGTCCAGCGCGGTCAGCAGCAGGTCGGACAGGGTATCGCCCGCCGCCGTGCCTGGCCCGCCTTCGCCATCGACAATGTCGCCGGCCACCGTCAGCACGCCGATCTGCCCGTCATTGGCGGGCTTGCGCGCCTTGACGTAGCGATCGAAATCGACCGTCGCGAAGCTGCCCGCCTTGTCGCCTGATGCGTCGCCGGCAATCTCGGCCACCCGGTCGCCAAAGGCCGATGCGTCGCCGAGCTGGTCGACCAGCCCTGCCGCCAGCGATGCCTTGGCCACATCACCGCCCGTCGCGCGCACTGCCGTCAGCGGATCGGCGGCATAGGCGGCGATCTTCGCCTTGGGCCGGGCCTTGGCGACATCCTGCCGCCAGTCTTCCCACAAGGCATCCGCGAGCGCCTGGTTGGCCTGCTTGGCCTCGGGCGACTGTTCGGTGCGGATGAAGGGTTCGACGAAGCTCTTGTAGGTGCCGACACGATAGACGTGGGTGTTGACGCCCAGCTTGTCGATCAGCCCTTTATAATAGAGGCCCGAGCCGCCCCGCCCCAGGATCGCGACGCCGCCCAGCGGATCGCTCCACACTTCGCTCGCATGGGCGGCGAGCTGATAGCTGTCGTCGCTGTAGAGCGTCGCATAGGCCAGAACCGGCTTTTTCGCGGCGCGCACCCCGTCCAGCGCCTTGCCGACCCGGGCGAGCGCGACCTGACCGCCGCCCATGAAGCCGTCGAGGTTCAGCACCACCGCCTTGATTTTCGTGTCCGCCTTGGCCGCATCAAGCGCGGTCACGATGTCGGACAGGCGATATTCCTTCGCCTCTGGCGCACTCCCCGTCAGGAGGGCGAAGGGTTCGACCTCGGCCGGCTGCTCGACGATCGTGCCGTCTAGGTCCAGCAACAGGGCGCCGCTGCTGACGCTCTGCGCGGGCTTTGGCGAGAAGGAGAGGGCCGCATAGAGCGCGCCGAAGAAGAGCAGCAGGAACAAGAGGACGAGCCCGTCCTTGATCGCGACCAATATGCGCCACGCGCCCTTCACAAATGCCAAGTCGGCTGCTCCTGCCTGTATGTTGCCTATCTGCTATCCGATGGGCCGCGCCGCTGCAATGTGGGACGCCCGCGCCCGGCGGCAAGCTTGCGCGGCGGATTTTGCCCGCTATGGGGATCCCCATCCCATGACGTTCGTGCAGGAGACGCGCCCCATGCCCACCCTCGTCCTCATCCGCCACGGCCAGTCGGCCTGGAATCTGGAAAACCGCTTCACCGGCTGGTGGGACGTCGACCTGACCGACAAGGGGATCGAGGAAGCGCGCGCCGCCGGGCGGCTGATGGCGGAGAAGGGGCTGGACTTCGACATCTGCTACACCAGCCTTCAGACGCGCGCGATCAAGACGCTGAACCTCGCGCTGGAGGAAATGGGGCGGCTGTGGCTGCCGGTCGAGAAGGACTGGCGGCTGAACGAGCGCCATTATGGCGGGCTCACTGGCCTCAACAAGGCCGAGACGGCAGCCAAGCATGGCGACGATCAGGTCAAGGTGTGGCGGCGCAGCTTCGACATTCCGCCGCCGGTGCTGGAGCCGGGTGGCGAATTCGACCTGTTGGCCGACCGCCGCTATGCCGGCATCGCCATCCCCTCGACCGAGAGCCTGAAGGACACGATCGCGCGCGTGCTGCCCTATTGGGAACAAACGATCGCGCCCGACCTCAAGGCCGGCAAGCGCGTCGTCATCTCCGCCCATGGCAATTCGCTGCGCGCGCTGGTCAAGCATCTGTCGAACATTCCGGACGACGAAATCACCGATTTGGAAATCCCGACCGGCCAGCCCATCGTCTATGATCTTGCCGACGATCTGACCGCGCTCGACCGCTATTATCTGTCGGAACGCTGATCGGGACCAATTTACCCGGGGTGACGATGGAACTGGAGGTTATGCCTTCAGATTCAAGCCACTGCCCGGTCGAGATAGGGCAGGCGGTCGGTCAGCACCGGCGGCAGCCCGCGCACGACCAGCGCGCGGGCGTGGTGCCAGAGAGCCGAGAGCAGCAGCAGCGCCGATCCGATCACCAGCGCGGTCAGCGCCCAGGACAGCTCGACCGCGCCGGCCTGCCTGAACAAGGCGTAGAACGCGAACAGCACATAGGCAAGGCTGGAGACGAGTAGCGCCCGTCGGTCGATCGCCAGCGCGACGACGCCGAACGCAACGTAAAGGGCGATGACCAGCAGCGCCCGCCCGACGCTGATCTCGTCGCCCCGCAGGACGCCGAGCAGTTGGAACAGCGAATGGGCGATCATCGGCGCGGCGGCGAGGTGCAGCCAGAAGGCGACGTCCGATCGACGCGTGGTGCGTGCCCGGTCGGTCATGTCCCACCACATGGCGAGCGCGAACAGGGCGATGCCCGCCGCCAGCATCAGCAGGTAGGGGAGGGTGCGGTCGTAAGGGACCGCTGCCATCACCAAGCCGGCGATCACGCCGACGCCTGCCGCCGATCCCGCCGCCACCGTGATCGGCACCATGAAGCGCCGCCAGTGCAGCCACGCCGCGCCCGCGCCGCACGCCGCGACCAGCGACAGGATCAGCGCGCCCTCCCGCTCATCGGCGTCAGGGGCCAGCTGCCCCGCCAGCGCGCCGACCGCGAAGGCGACGCCGCCGACGAAGCCGGCGAGCAGCAGGATGGAGGGCAGCGCCATGCGCCGCGCCCGCGTGAAATATTCAGCAAGACCCCAACTTGCCGCAGCCACCAGCACGCCCGACATGAAGGCGGGGTGATAGTCGGGCGCGCCGAATCGCAGGCTGTTGCCCAGCCAGCCGAGCGCCACCAGCAGGATCACGCCCGCGATCGTCACGAAAATATCGTTGAAGCCGGTCAGCAGCCGGAAATGCTCTTCGTCCACCACGGGACTTGCGCGCAGCCGCGCGACATGATCGCGCAACGCCTGCGCTGCATCGGCCTGGATCACTCCAGCCGCTACGGCATCCTGTAGGTCACTCTCGCTATACATCGGCCATCTCCCGCCGCTCTCCTGATGGGTGCATCATAGCATTGGTGTAGTATATCGGCAATACAGTTCATTTTCGGCTTTTTCCGCCGTCTTTCCGGTGTTAGCGCCGATCGGCAAAGAGGAGGAGATGCCGACCATGCCGCTGCCGGCCATATTGAAGGACCGATTGCGACTCCCGCTGATCGGGTCGCCCATGTTCATCATTTCGCAGCCCTCGCTGGTCCTGGCCCAGTGCCGGGCGGGCATTGTCGGCGCCTTTCCCTCGCTCAACGCGCGCCCCTCCGGCACGTTCGAGGCCTGGTTGCAGCAGTTGCAGGCCGAACTGACACCGCAGGACGCGCCCTTCGCCGTCAACCTGATCGTCCACCGCACCAATGCGCGGCTGGAGGAGGATCTGGCGCTCTGCGTCACATATCAGGTGCCGATCGTCATCACTTCGCTCGGCGCGCGCGAGGACGTGAATGAAGCGGTCCACAGCTATGGCGGTATCGTCCTGCACGATGTCATAAACGATCGCTTCGCCCGCAAGGCGATCGAGAAAGGCGCGGACGGGCTGATCGCCGTCGCCGCCGGCGCGGGCGGCCATGCCGGCACTTTGTCGCCTTTCGCGCTGGTGCAGGAAATCCGGCAATGGTTCGACGGGCCGCTCGCCTTGTCGGGGTCGATCGCCACCGGTCGGTCGATCGCGGCGGCGCGGATGATGGGCGCGGACCTTGCCTATATGGGATCGCCCTTCATCGCCACGACGGAGGCCAATGCAGATGCCGCCTACAAGCAGATGATCGTCGACAGCCATGCCGACGACATCGTTTATTCCGACGTGTTCACCGGGGTGCATGGCAATTATCTGCGCCCCAGCATCGTTGCCGCCGGCATGGACCCCGACCGCTTGCCCGAAGCCAAGGACATGGACTTCGCCAGCCTGTCGGGCGGCGAGAAGAAGGCGTGGCGCGACGTCTGGGGTTGCGGTCAGGGCATCGGCGCGATCGACCGGGTTCAGCCGGCCGCCGATTTCATCGCTGCCCTAGGAGCGCAGTACCGAGCGGCGATCGACGGCTTCACCGCTTAAAAAGCCACGCAACTCGCCGATGAAGCGGTCGAACTGGTCATGGTGCAGCCAATGGCCGGCGTTGGCGAACTCGATCAGCCGCGCGTCGCGGAAATGGCGGATGCGCCCATCCTTGACCGGGTTCGACGCCCAGCTGTCGGCGCCCAGGCACAGCAAGGTCGGGCAGGTGATCCGTTGCCAGAAATGGGGCAGTTCCTCGTCCAACCCCGCCTGCGGCACCGTCACGTTCAGATAGGGGTCGAATTTCCAGCTATAGCTGCCATCTTCGTTCCGGTTGACGCCATGGCTGGTCAGGTGAAACGCCTGCTCGACGGTCAGATGCTCGTTGCGCTCACGCATCCGGCCGATCGCCGCCTCGATCGTGGGATAGCGGCGAGGCGTGCGCGCGGCGCTGGCGCGGCGGCTTTCGATCCATTCGCGCCACACATCGGGCGCAGGCCGCGCGCCGCGCTCGCTGACCAGCTTGGGCGCGAGGCCCAACCCTTCGATCGCCACGATCCGGCGCAGCTTGTCGGGATAAAGGCCGGCAAAGCGCAGGCTGATCGATCCGCCGAGCGAATGGCCGACGATCGTCAGCGGCGACCGGTCGAGCAGGTCCACCAGCTGCGCCAGATCATAGACGAAGCTGCTCATCATATAGGCGCCGTCGGTGGACCAGCTACTGTCGCCATGGCCGCGCAGATCGGGCGCGATCACATGATAATCCTTCGCCAGCGCGCGCGCCGTCCAGTCCCAGCTGCGCGCATGGTCGAACCCGCCATGCACCAGGATCAGCGTCGGCGCGGACGGATTGCCCCAATCGAGATAATGGAGCCGGGTCCGCAGCGACGTGTAGAAGTGCGAAGTCGGTGAGGGCGCAGCGTGCGAATCCATGCGGTCCTGCGGATCGGAGGAGAAGGTCGTCCGTCCCCCATTGGCGAACTGCATCGGGGTTGCAAGCCTGTTCGCCGCGAATTTTCCGTTCAATCCGGCATCATTTCGCAGGCATTACAGGCCGGACAGCGGGTGATCCACCTCCAGCGCCGCCAGCCGCCGCGCCGCCGCAGCCCGTCCCGCGGCTGCGACGACCTGCGCTAGTTCGGCTTGGCGGAAGGGCTTGTCGAGCCGGGGCCGGCGGGTCGCATGGGGCGGCAGCTCGGCAAAGCCGGTGATGATGATGACCGGCAGCCCCGGCCGCAACGCTTCGATCGCGTCGGCCAGCTGCGCCCCGGTCATACCCGGCATCGCATGGTCGGTAACCACCAGATCGACGTCGCCCTGCTCCAGCATCCGCAGCGCGTCCTGCGCCGACGCCGCCTTGAACACGGTATGGCCCAGATGCTCCAGCATCCCGGCGGTGTTGGTCAGCACCAGATCGTCATCGTCGACCGCCAATATCACCAGGGGGAGAATTTCGTCCGTCGGCTCTTCGGCCAGGGCCATTAGCGGCTGGATGTCGTCGGCTCGCGCCACCGGCAGCCAGAGGGATACGGTCGCGCCCTGGCCAACTTCGCTCGCGATCGTCAGCGATCCGCCGCATTGCTGCGCGAAGCCGTGGACCATGGACAGGCCAAGCCCGGTGCCCTTGCCCACGCCCTTGGTCGTGAAGAAAGGCTCCCGGGCGCGCGAAAGGGTCGCCGCGTCCATGCCTTCGCCCTCGTCGATTACCGACAGGCGGATATAGGCGCCGTCCTGCAGATCGGGCCGGGTCGCGTCAGTCACCTCTACTTCGGCGGCGTCGATGATGATCCGTCCGCCCTGGGGCATCGCGTCGCGGGCATTGACCGCCAGATTGAGCAGCGCCAGTTCCAGCTGTGCGGGATCGGCATGGGCGGTCCGCATGACGGCGGGGAACTGGGTCTCGATCGATACCGCAGCGCCCAGCGTCGTGCGCAGCAGTTCGGCCATGCCGCGCACGAGCGCCACGCAATCGACGCCCTGCAATTTCAGCTCCTGCTTGCGCGCGAAGGCCAGCATCCGTTGCGTCAGCGTCGCGCCGCGCTCGGCCGCGGTCATCGCATTGTCGAGATAGCGGCCGATGTCGCCGCCCGTCGCCAGCCGTTGCTGCGCGAGATCCAGGCTACCGACGATCACCGCCAGCAGATTGTTGAAATCATGCGCGACCCCGCCAGTCAGCTTGCCGATCGCGTCCATCTTCTGCGTCTGGACGATAGCATCGCGCGCCTCGTCCAGCGCCTTCTGCGCCGCGCGGCGTTCGGTGAGGTCGCGGGTGATCTTGGCAAAGCCCAGCAGCACGCCATTGGGGTCGCGGATCGGATCGATGACGACGCTCGCCCAGAAGCGGGTGCCGTCCTTGCGGATGCGCCAACCCTCCGCCTCGAACCGCCCTTCCGTCTCGGCCGTGTGCAGCGCGCGAGAGGGTAGGCCGGCCATGCGGTCCTCGTCGCTGTAGAAGCGGGCGAAATTTTCGCCCAATATCTCTTCGGCCTTATATCCCTTGAAGCGCTCGGCGCCCATGTTCCAGCTGGTGATGGTGCCGACCGGATCGAGCATGTAGATGGCGTAATCGGTGACGCTCTGGACCAGCAGCCGGAACCGCTCCTCGCTTTCGCGCAGCGCTTCCTGCGCGGCGCGGCGCTCGGTAAGGTCGCGGGTCACCTTTGCAAATCCGAGCAGATGGCCCGACGGATCGCGGATCGGATCGATCACCACGCTCGCCCAGAAGCGCGCGCCATCCTTCCGCATCCGCCAGCCCTCGGCCTCGAACCGGCCTTCATGCTCAGCGGTGTGGAGCGCGAGCGCGGGGATGCCGGCCGCCTGGTCCTCCGGCGTGTAGAAGCGCGAGAAATGCAGCCCGATGATTTCGTCCGCCTCATAGCCCTTGAACCGACGCGCACCCGCATTCCAGCTGATGACCGTGCCGGTGGGATCGAGCATGTAGATGGCATAGTCGGTGACGCTCTGGACCAGCAGTTCAAAGCGGTTGCCGGCCTGGTCGAGAGAGGCTGTAATCATGCGGTCCCCGGGATCAACGCCGTGCGGGCGCTCTTTTGCCGCAGGGCAAACGCCGGGACCATTGGGAAGTTCCCTCTCCTGTCTGTCGGTGGCGGCCTTGACTCGGCCCTCTGCTCTGGCCACGGGGATTATGTAAGACAAATGGAGCGCCAAGGGTCAAGAGCCGTGCCAAAAACAATGATTACCGTAGTCGGCGAAGCGATGCTGGAGCTGAGCCGGGGCGCGGGCGATAGCTGGACTCTCCGCTATGGCGGCGACGTCATCAACACCGCCGTCCATCTCGCGCGCTCGGGCGAGCATGTGCGCCTGGCGAGCGCGCTCGGCACCGATCCGATGAGCGCGCAATTGATTGGCCAGTGGCAGGCGGAGGGCGTGGACACCTCGCTCGTGCTCGCCGCGACCGATCGGCTGCCCGGCCTCTATGCGATCGAAACCGACGCGGCGGGCGAACGCAGCTTTCATTATTGGCGCAGCGAAGCGGCGGCGCGGCGCATGTTCGATCTGCCCGGCAGCGCGGCGATGGTCGAACAGGCGGCGCAGTCCGATCTGCTCTATTTCTCCCTTATCACCCTCGCCATTCTGCCCGATGCGGGGCGGGAGGCGCTGCTGGCGCTGTGCGTCCGGGTGCGGGCGCGAGGCGGGCGGATCGCCTTTGACGGCAACTACCGGCCCCGCTTGTGGGAGGATGCCGCCACCGCGCGTCACTGGCGCGACCGGGCGATCGCGCTGTGCGATATCGGCCTGCCGACGCTGGCGGACGAGGTCGAGATGGGCGAAGCGGACGATGCCGCTGACGCCGCGCGCCGCTGGGGCGCGGGGGAAGGGCGCGAGATCATCGTCAAGCTGGGCGGCGACGGTTGCCTTGTGAACGAGGCGCTGGTGCCGATCCCGCAGGTGCTGGCGGTGGTCGATTCGAGCGGCGCGGGCGACGCCTTCAACGCCGGCTATCTCCACGCCCGCCTGTCCGGCGGATCGCCGCACGATGCGGCGTTGGCCGGGCATCGCCTCGCGGGCTGGAATATCGGCCGGCGCGGCGCGATCCCGCCGAAGGACGCTGATGCGCCCTATTGAAGGAGCGTTGACAGCGCCCCCCGCGATGCGCCATGGACAGCGCAACGCGGGTGTAGCTCAATGGTAGAGCAGAAGCTTCCCAAGCTTACGACGAGGGTTCGATTCCCTTCACCCGCTCCACCACCCCCTGATCGCTAGCCCACCTGTCGCTTGGCGAGCTTTCGCGCCAATGTGCGGCGGTGCATGCCCAGCCGCCGGGCGGCTTCGGAGATGTTGAAGTCGCATTCCTTCAACACCTCGTGAATATGCTCCCACTCCAGCGTCTTGATCGACGTGGGGCGGGGGCCGAGCGGGGCTTGGGGATTGCCCGCGCTGCGCGCGAAGGCGGCTTCTATGTCGTCGGTGTTGGACGGTTTAGCGAGATAATGGGTCGCGCCGAGCTTGATCGCCTCGACCGCCGTGGCGATGCTGGCGAAGCCGGTCAGGACCACGATCAGCATGGCGGGATCATGGGCGTGCAAGGCTTGAACGCAGGCGAGGCCCGATTGCGGGCCGAGTTTCAGGTCCACCACGGCATAGCCAGGCCGCTCCTTCGCGAGCAGTTCGGTCACGCTTTCCAGGCTGTCGGCCAGCAGCACGGCATAGCCACGCCGCTCGAAGGAGCGTTTGAGCGTGCGAGCGAACGCCTCGTCATCCTCGACGATCAGCAACTGCCTATCCATCGCCCTCCTCCTCCTCCTCCATCCCCAGCGTCGCCAGCGGCAGGCGCAGCTGGATCATCGCGCCGCCATCCGCGCCGTTGCTGGCGTCGACCTGTCCGCCGAGCTTGCGCGCGACATTGACGACCAGAAAGAGGCCGAGCCCGCCGCCCTGCCGCCCCTTGGTCGAGCGATAGGGCTTGCCGACATCGGCCAGCATGTCGGGGTCGAACCCCCGGCCATTGTCCCGCACCGCGATGTTCAGCCACTGGCTGTCGCGGCTGACCAGCATGTTGATGTAGGTCGCGCCCGCCTCCCGCGCATTGTCGAGCAGATTGGTGACCGCCTGCCGGATCACCGGATCGGCGACGATGCGCGGATAGTCGTGCGGGCCGAAGTCGCTGCGCAGCGCCACGCCGGGATGCGCCGCGCGCCAGTCCTGCGCGATGCTTTCCAGAAAGGCGCGCACGCTCGTCACCTCGGGCGCTTCGCCGCGCGCCTCGCCCGCAGACAGCAGGATGCCGGTCAGGATGGATTTGCAGCGCTGGACCGCTGCCTCCATCTCCTCCACTTCCTCGACCAGGTCGGGATGGCGCGTGATCTGCGGCATGTGCCGCCAGTCGTTCAGCACGACGGCGAGCTGCGCCAGCGGGGTGCCGAGTTCATGCGCTGCGCCCGACGCCAGCAGCCCCATGCGGACGATATGCTCCTCCTCCGCCGCATGTTGCCGCATCCGGGCGAGATAGGCTTCGCGGTCCTGAAGGTTGCGGCTGATCGGCGTCATGAAGAGCACGATCAGCACCGCCACCATCGTCAGGCACACCCAGGCGCCGATGATGTGCAGATCGAACAAGCGCCCCTCGAACCGCTCCGACAGGTCGAGCGGGCGGAAGGCGACGGTCAGCATCGCCGCGCAGAAGGCGGTGATGGCGACGATCCCCCAGACGCTCCAGCGATGCAGCAGCACCGCGCCCAGCGTGACCTGAACCAGGAAGAGCGAGATGAAGGGATTGGTCGCCCCGCCGCTCAGGTAAAGCTGTGTGGTGAGCGCCAGCACGTCGAACAGCAAAGCCAGGAACAGTTCGGCATGGCTGATATCGCTGCGTCGCCGCAGCACCATCATGCTGCCGACATTCATCAACGCTGCTATGCACGGCACCACCAGCATGGAGCCGAGCGGCAGGCGGATGCTCATGCCGAAATGCACGATCAGGATCGTCGCCAGCTGTCCCGCGATGGCGATCCAGCGGAGCTGCACCAGCAGCGCCATGTTGCGCCGTCCGGCGGCGTCGGCGGGCCACTGGCCGGGGAGCCAGCGCCAGTTTCTGGCATGGGGCGCGGTCATGGGCGGCGGTCTTTCCCGGTCTGGCGCATGACGATGATGTAGCCCGCGACCGTCATCGCCGCCAGCGCGAACCAGGTGATCGCATATTGGAGGTGATTGTTGGGGAAGCGCAGGACGGTGAGGCCGCCGACCGGATAGCCTCGGGCGGCGCTCGCTTGCGCATCGATGAAGTAATTGGCGGCGGCGAGGTTCCGGCTGCGGGCGATGGCGGCTACATCGCGGGAATACCAGCGATCGGCGGCGGGATCATTGGCGCGCAGGAAGCCGCCGCCCGGTTCAGTCAGGCGAAGGAGGCCGGTGACGCGCACTTCCCCGTAGGGCCGATTATAGGCTGCGCGGCGATCCGGCACGAAACCGCGATTGACGAACAGGATCGTGCCATCGGCCCGGCGCAGCGGGGTCAGCACCCAGAAGCCGGGGCCGCGAATGGTGGACGCCTGCACCAGCGCGGCCTTGCCATGCAAAAATGTTCCCGTGGCGGTGACACGACGATATTCGTCAGCCTGCGACGCACTCGCCGGCGTAGAAACCGGCGCAGCGTGGATGCGGGCGTCGATGCGGGCGATGAGGTCGCGCTTCCACGCGAGCCGCTGAACCTGCCAGACGCCAAGCGCGCAAAAGCCAGTGAAAAGGAGCAATGCGATCGACGTCAGGCCGATCAGGAAGGCCGGGGAGCGCCGGCGGCGCGCCCCGGACCTTGCCGCTGTCACGGCATGTCGCTCATAGTGTGTCCGCTCATATTGTCCATGGTCCGCATTTCCTGCGTCGGCCCCATATCCATGTTCATGTCGCCCATATCTTGCTGGGCATGGGGCATCATATTGGCGTTGAGGTGATACATCACCCACATCGAGCCGGAGAGGGTGATGACGACCAGCACCAGCGTCAGCATCATCGCCATGAAGGACCAGCCGCCCTCGACCCGCGTGTTCATGTGCAGGAAGTAGATCATGTGGACCACCACCTGCACGGCGGCGAAGGCCATGATGATGAAGCCGGTGAGGCGCGGATTGCCGAGTATGTTCGACATCACCAGCCAGAAGGGGATGGCGGTCAGGATCACCGACAGGCCGAAGCCGATCATGTAGCTGCCCATGGTGCCATGGGCGCCGTCCTCATGATGCTCCTCATGGTGGCCGTGGCTGTGCTCATGGCTGTGGACCGCGTCGCTCACCGCAGGACTCCCATCAGATAGACAAAGGTGAAGACGCCGATCCAGATGACGTCGAGGAAGTGCCAGAACATCGAAAGGCACATCAGCCGGCGCTTGTTGGCGGGGATCAGCCCCTTCTTCGCGACCTGCACCATCAGCGTCACGAGCCAAATCGACCCGAAGGTGACGTGCAGCCCGTGGGTGCCGACCAGGGTGAAAAAGGCGGACAGGAAGGCGCTGCGTTGCGGCCCTGCGCCTTCGTGGATGAGGTGCGCGAACTCGTAGAGTTCGATGGCAAGGAAGGCGCCGCCGAAGAGCAAGGTGACGAACAGCCAGCGCTGCGTCGCGCCGACCCGGTTCTTCTCCATCGCCAGCATGGCGAAGCCATAGGTGATGGACGAGAAGAGCAGCATCGCGGTGTTAACCGCGACCAGCGGCAGGTCGAACAGATCCTTCGGCCCCGGCCCGCCGGCATAATTGCCGCCCAGCACGGCATAGGTGGCGAACAGGATAGCGAAGATGAGGCAGTCGCTCATCAGATACATCCAGAAGCCCAGCATCGTGCTGTGGCCCTCATGGAGGTGCGGCTCCTCCGCCAGATGGTAGGTCCGGGCCTCGCCGGGCAGGGGTGCGGTCGTGCTGCTCATGGTCGTCAGGCTCCCGCCGCCAAGGCGCGGGTGCGCGCCTCTTCGACGCGCGTCACATCCTCCAGCGGGATGTAGAAATCGCGTTTGTAGTTGAACGTATGCGCGATCGCGACCGCGATCATGCCGACGAAGCCCAGCGCGGCGAGCCACCAAATATACCAGATGAGGCTGAAGCCGCAGAGCGTCGCTAGGCCCGCCAATATGACGCCGGTGCCCGTGCTGCTCGGCATATGGATCGGCGCATAGCCGGTCAGTGGGCGCTCATAGCCGTTCTTCTTCATGTCCGCCCAGCTGTCGGCGTCATAGACGACCGGCGTGAAGGCGAAATTATATTCAGGCGGGGGCGAACTGGTCGCCCATTCGAGCGTGCGCCCGTCCCAGGGATCGCCGGTCACGTCGCGCAGGCTGTCGCGCTTCCAGATGGAGACGGCGAACTGGATCAGCATCGCGCCGATGCCGCAGGCGATGATGGCCGCGCCGATCGCCGCGATGACGAACCAGATTTGCAAAGACGGGTCGTCGAACACGCGCATCCGGCGGGTGACGCCCATCAGCCCCAGCACATAGAGCGGCCCGAAAGCGAGCCAGAAGCCGATATTCCAGCACCAGAAGGATACATGCCCCCAGAACTGGTTCAGCCTGAACCCGAACGCCTTGGGCCACCAGTAATTGATCGCCGCGAACAGGCCGAACAGCACGCCGCCGATGATGACATTGTGGAAATGCGCGATCAGGAACAGCGAATTGTGCAGCACGAAGTCGGCGGGCGGCACCGCCAGCAGCACGCCGGTCATGCCGCCGATGGTGAAGGTCAACATGAAGGCGACCGCCCACATCATCGGCAGTTCGTAGCGGATGCGGCCGCGATACATGGTGAACAGCCAGTTGAAGAGCTTCGCGCCCGTCGGGATCGAAATAATCATCGTCGTGATGCCGAAGAAGCTGTTGACGCTGGCGCCCGACCCCATGGTGAAGAAATGGTGCAGCCACACCAGATAAGACAGCACCATGATCGTGCAGGTCGCATAGACCATCGAGGTGTAGCCGAAGAGTCGCTTGCTGGAGAAGGTCGACACGACTTCGGAAAAGACGCCGAACAGCGGCAGGATGAGGATGTAGACCTCCGGGTGGCCCCAGATCCAGATGAGGTTCACATACATCATCGGGTTGCCGCCGAAGTCGTTCGTGAAGAAGTTGGTGCCCACATACCGGTCGAGCGACAGCAGCACGAGCGTTGCGGTCAGGATCGGGAAGGAAGCGACGATCAGCACGTTGGCGCAGAGCGAGGTCCAGGTGAAGACTGGCATCTTCATGAGCGTCATGCCCGGCGCGCGCATCTTTACGATCGTCGCGATGAGGTTGATGCCCGACAATGTGGTGCCGACGCCCGCTACCTGGAGCGCCCAGATATAATAATCGACGCCGGTCGCGGGGCTATAGTCGATCCCTGACAGCGGCGGATAGGCGAGCCAGCCGGTCTGCGCGAACTCGCCGAGGAACAGTGAGCACATCACCAGCACCGCGCCGCCGGTCGTCATCCAGAAGCTGAAATTGTTGAGGAACGGGAAACTGACATCGCGCGCGCCGATCTGGAGCGGGACGATATAGTTCATCAGGCCGGTGATGAACGGCATCGCCACGAAGAAGATCATGATGACGCCGTGGGCGGTGAACACCTGGTCATAATGGTGGGCGTTCAGATAGCCTTCCGACCCGTTGAAGGCCCAGGCCTGCTGGATGCGCATCATGATCGCGTCGGCGAACCCGCGCAGGAACATGATGAGGCCCAGCACCATATACATGATGCCGATCTTCTTGTGATCGACGCTGGTGAACCACTCCTTCCAGAGATAGCCCCAGAGCTTGAAATAGGTCAGGGCCGCCACGAGCGCCGCCCCGCCCAGCACCACCGCGACGAAGGTCGCGACGACGATAGGCTCATGCCAGGGGAAAGCGTCCCAGGTCAGACGTCCGAAGATCATCTGTGCGGTTGTCATGGTGGCGGCCTTACTGGTGCTGCGCGTGCGCTGATGCGCCGCTGTGGTTGCTATGGTCTGCCGAGGGCGCATGGGCCGATCCGGCCGCGTCGGGCGCGGTTTCCTGGCCCCGGTTGCGGTCGGTCTGCTCGATCACATGACTGTTGGGATAATCATATTGCAAACCGCGTGTATCGCGCGCCGACTCCTTGCCCGCGCCGCCCATCATGTCGACGTGCATGAGTTCGCCCATGCAGCGCTGGCCGGGCTTGGGGCAGAGGTTGACGACCGCGTCGAACAGCTTCGCGTCGCCAGCCCGGAAATAAGCGACCGGCGCCTTCTCGGTCGGGCGGGCGAGTTCGAGATAGACGGGGCGGTCCAGCGCCACCGGACTGGTCCTGACCTTCGCCGCCCAGGCATCGAAGCCCGCGCGGTCCATCGCGTGATAGGCAAAGCGCATATGGCTGAAGCCCGCGCCCGAATAGTTGGCGGACAGCCCCTTGCTCGTCACCGGACGATTGGCGACAGCGTGAAGCTGCGTCTTCATCCCCGGCATCGCATAGATCATGCCCGCGAGTTCGGGCACGTAGAAGCTGTTCATCACGGTCGAAGCAGTGATGTCGAAGCGCACCGGCACATTGACCGGCAGCGCCAGTTCATTGACCGTGGCGATCCCTAACTCGGGATAGATAAACAGCCATTTCCAGTCGAGCGCGACCACCTGGACGGTGAGTGGCTTCACCCTGGGGTCGACCCGCATGTTCGAGTCGATCCGATCGAGCGGACGATAGGGGTCGAGTTTGTGGGTGCTGAGCCAGGTCAACGCGCCCAAGGCTATGATGATGAGAAGCGGCGCGGACCAGATCAGCAGTTCGAGCTTCGTGCTGTGATCCCAGTCGGGATCATAGTCCTTCTCGCTGGCGGCATTGGTCGCGCGATAGCGCAGCGCGAACCAGATGACGAGCCCCATGACCGGCAGCACGATGAGCAGCATCAGCCCGGTCGAGATCAGGATCAGGTCGCGCTGCTGCACTGCAATATCGCCCGACGGGTTCATCACGACCATGTCGCAGCCCGCCAGAAGCGTCGCGAGCATCGGGGCGCACCAGCGCAAGAGCTGCGTCCGGCCGAAAGGGGAGAGATGTGGCATGGAGCGCGCCTACGCCTTGCCGGCGGAGAGGCACAGTGGGCATTTTGTCCCATTATGTGCAGACGCAAAAAACACGCGGCGCGCGGGATACCGCTTAGACTTTGGCGGTTTTCTGTTATGTTGCCTCGCCCAGGCCGCTGACAGACGGGACGTCCGCGCCGGTGGCCCAGCCAAGGAGCGGATGAGTATGAATAGTGGGGCCATCGCCTTCACCTCCAAGCCTTTGGAAGACGACGCGCGCAAGATCAATGCGCGCGACGAGCGGATCGCGCCGGGGGATATTTCGATCGGCGTCATCATCGGCCGCACCTCCGAGTTCTTCGACTTCTTCGTCTACGCGATCGCGTCGGTGATCGTGTTCCCGAACCTGGTCTTTCCCTATGTCGACGCGCTCACCGGCACGCTCTATTCCTTCGCGATCTTCGCCGTCGCCTTCATCGCCCGGCCGATCGGATCACTGGTCTTCATGGCGATCGACCGGCGCTACGGGCGGGGAACGAAGCTGACCGGGGCGCTGTTCCTGCTCGGCAGTTCGACGGTCGCCATTGCCTTCCTACCCGGTTACGAGACGATAGGCCATTATGCTGCATTAGTCCTCATCATCCTGCGCGCGGCGCAGGGGGTGGCGCTCGGCGGCACTTGGGACGGGCTGGCGTCGCTGCTGTCGCTCAATGCGCCGCGTCACCAGCGCGGCTGGTATGCGATGGTGCCGCAGCTGGGCGCGCCGCTGGCGCTGCTGGTGGCGAGCGGGTTGTTCGCCTTTTTCCTCATGAACCTGTCGGAAGCCGATTTCCTGAGCTGGGGCTGGCGCTATCCCTTCTTCGTCGCTTTCGCGATCAATGTCGTCGCCCTGTTCGCGCGCCTGCGCATTGTCGTCACCCATGAGTTCGAGCGGCTGTTCGAGCAGCGCGACCTGGTGCCCTCGCCGGTGCTGCCGACCGTGAAGGCGGAAGGGCGCAACATCATCATCGGCGCCTTCGCTCCGCTGGCGAGCTTCGCTTTGTTCCATATGGTCACGGTGTTCCCGCTCTCCTGGGTCGCGCTCTACACCGAACAGCCGATCGAGCGTTTCCTTATCATCGAGATGATCGGCGCATCGGTAGGGCTGCTGGCGATCGTCGTGTCGGGCTTTGTCGCCGACCAGATTGGCCGCCGTTCGCTGCTCGGCTGGTCGGCGGGCGGCATCGCCATCTTCTCGGTGATGGCGCCGCTGCTGCTGACTGGCGGCGATCTGGGCGAAGTGGCGTTCATGATCCTGGGCTTCATGCTGCTCGGTCTGTCCTTCGGCCAGTCGTCGGGGGTGGTCGCCTCCAACTTCGCGACCGAGGCCCGCTATACCAGTTCGGCGCTGACGTCGGACTTGGCCTGGCTGGTGGGCGCGGGCTTCGCGCCGCTGGTGGCGCTGGCGCTGTCGGTCAGGTTCGGGCTTGCGGCGTCGGGCATCTACCTGCTGTCGGGCGCAGTCGCGACGATGGTGGCGCTCTATATCAACAAGGAGCTTGCAGGCCGGGATCGTTAAGCGGCCCGCCGCATCCGCGCCAGCGCCTTGCGGTCGAACCAGCCGGTGAGGCCGGGGCGCGGGCGCCAGCGGGGGAGCCAGTCTGCATAGAGGCTCGACAGGCGCGCGGGTAGGCCATCCGGCCCCTCGCGCGCCATGATGTCGGACACGATCCGGTTCTGATAGAAGCGGACGGAGTAGTTGATGAGCCGCTTATACTGCATCGTCCAGGTCGACGGGCGGGCGAGGCTCACCTGCTCGGCGAGGAAGCCGGCGCGGTCGCACATCACCACCCGCTCATGGACCCACTGGCTGTCCCGCTCCAGCCCGGTATGCGCCCAGGCGGCGACCAGGCCATCGTCGCCGATCAGATCCTCGGGCAGGCGCAGGCCGCGCGTCCGTATCTCCCGCACGAAGCGGCCCGAGAGGGCATACAGGTCACCGAAGAGGCCGCCTTCGACCCGCAGCCCGTCGCGATAGGCAGCCGCCATGCGGCCGTTCATCGGCATCCCGGCCGCGGCATTGGCGTCAGGATAGGCGGCAAGGCAGGCGACCAGCGCGTCGAATGATCCCCCGACGATTTCCGCGTCGCCATCCATGAAGATCACTGCCTCCTCGCTGCCGGTCAGCAGGTCATGGACGGCGTGGTTCCAGGTGCGCGATTTGCCGCCCTGAGCAATGTCATGGACGATGACGTTACCGCGGCCGCCCGCCGCCGCCTTCGCCCGCGCCACAGTGGCGTCGGTGGTGCCGTTCACCAGCACATGGAACAGCGTGTCGGGCCGGTCGAGCGGCAGCGAGGCGAGGCAGAGGCCGATCCGCCGCTCCTCCTGATGGGCGAAGATGAGGACGGCGAGCGTCATGGCGCTCAGCGGAAATCCCAGCTTTGCTGGCCGTGCTGACGCGCGTCGAGCCCTTCGGCCTCCGCTTCGGGGCTAACCCGCATCGGGATGACCACCGAGACGATAAGGGCAGCGATGGCGCTGCCGACCAGCGCCCAGAGCGCGACGACGGCGAGGCCGATGATCTGGCTGACGAGTGCGCCGGTGAGGCCGATATTGCCCTCGAAACCCACGCCGCCCAGCAATGGCAGCACGAAGACGGGGAGGAGCAGCGCTCCGGTCGCGCCGCCCAGGCCATGGATCACGAAGATGCCCGCGCTATCGTCCACCCAGCGGGCGAGAGCGCCCGCGCCGATGCGGCAGACGATCGCGGCGATGAGGCCGATCAGCATCGCTCCGCCGGTGCCGACCAGCGCGGCGGAGGCGGAAATGGCGGCGATCCCGGCCAGCGCGCCGGACAGCACGCCGGTTGCGCTGCTGCGTCCGCCCAGCAGCTTGTCTAGCAAGGCCCAGCCGAGCGCGCCGGCGCAGGCGGCGAAATGATGGTTGAGAAGCGCGGTCGCCGCGTCGTCGGTCGCGCCCATCGCCCAGCCGCCGACCGCGCCCGACAGGCCGATCCACAGCAGCGCGCCGCCCGCCAGGCTCAGCACCGGGGCGTGGCCGGCATCGCCGCGCTCGCGCCGCCGCCCGACGATCAGCGCCAGCGCCAGCGCGGAAAAGCCGGCCAGCGCATGGATGCCCAAGGCTCCGGCAAAATCCATGACGCCCAGCTCTGCGAGCCAGCCGCCGCCCCACACCGCATGGGCGAGCGGCGCATAGACGAGCAGCAGCCAGAGCGGCGCGAAGGCGATCCACCAGCCGATCGGCGTCCGCTCCGCCACCGCGCCGACCGGCAGGCAGGCGGCGATGAGCGCCAGGCCAAGCTGGAACAGGACGAAAGCCGATTCGGGCACCGTGAGGCCGTCGGGCAGCTGCCCCAGATTGGCGAGCAGCAGGTTCGCGCCGCCGCCGATCCAGCTTCCCCCGGGCGCATAAGCGAGGCTGTAGCCTGCCAGCGCCCAGACGATCGAAGCCATCGCCGCGACCGCCGCGCCTTGCGCCATCACCGACAGCGCGCTGCGGACATTGACTTGGCCCCCATGGCGCAGCATCAGCCCCGGCAGCGCCGCGACCAGCAGGAGCAGCGCGCACAGCAGCATCCAGCCGGTGTCGCCGCTGTCCGCCGCCGCGACCTGCGCGAAGACGGGCTCCGGCGCGGCGACCGCCAGGAAGATGAGCAGGGCGTGGGGCAGGCGCATAAGGCTGGTCCGATCATCATTATCGCGTCCGGCTCTAGCGGAGGGGCGGTAAAGTTTTCGATAAGCATGGGCGCCAAGGGGTCATCCTACGAAGTTCACACCGTCGCGGGGTTTTTCGGGGCGAAGCCCCTGCGACGCGCTCGCCATGCGCTCGCGACGCGCCTCCAAGGTCACGGCCGGGTAACGGGTGCGCGTCACTGACGCGCCTGCGACGCGCCGGTCGGGTTGCGGGACGGTCATCCGTGGGCAAGGCCGGCGCGATTGTCGGGTGGCGCGGTTGGTCGGGCGAAGGAGCGGGCGGGGGCATCCGATAGGGTGAAGCAGAAAAAGGCGGAGTAGGACAGGGTTTGATCGCTGGGGGAGGCTCAGTGAGATATGTGTTCGCGCGGAGGCGCGGAGGCGCGGAGGGGTTGCGCCACCTCTCCGCGCCTCCGCGCCTCCGCGCCTCCGCGTGAACCGGTCTTTACTCGCGTAGGCGCAAACGGCGCTTTAGGAGCGCATTGTTCTCAACACGCCTTCTTCTCAACGAAGGTCAGGTAAGAAATGATTCGCTGGCGGATCATTTTCCCCTCTTCCTGCAAGGAAGGGGGTCTGAAGACGGCCACAAGGGGAGGTTATTGCACCACCTGCAAAAGGCTAACGATTTTGTCTGCTGCATCACTCGGCGAAGTACAGACGGTATCGATGGTCAAGCTTGGTGCAGGCATCGAGGCGTCGCACTCACGCATCGATGGACGGAGTTGCCTAAGCAACTCCACTGATCGAAGCTTGCCAAACTCGGCACGGCTATGACTATCAATGCGCCGCTCCTGCTCGGCATCATCGACGCTAAGCGCGACAAACACAACCTCTCCACCGAGGCGAGATACCGCGTTCGACACACGCATTGGGAAATCGTTTGCCACGCTCGCTTCCGGAGCGAAGGTGAAGATGATCGACCGATTTCCCTCAGCTGCCGCTTGAAACGTGTCTATCCAAAATTGCTCACGCAATCTCAGGAATTCGGCCGATCCAAAGGGAAACACCGCTCCAACGGCATCTACAATCAAGTGGTTGTGGAATAATGGCAGCCCAGTCCGTTCAGAAACGATACGTGCGACTGTAAGCTTTCCTGACGCTGGCGGACAGTAGATGAAGACGAGGCGCATTATCCTCCTTTAATCGGATACACGTCCGCTATCAACCATCTCCGTCATGCCAGCGAAGGCTGGCATCTCTCTTCTTGCGGGGCGCTTGAAGAAAAGCGAGATCCCAGCCTACGCTGGGATGACGGCCGGGCGGAACCGCTTCCCCCCCCTCAATCCCCATTCCCTCCGCCGCGTCGTCGTCTTACACGCATATCATGCGCGCCATCCATCATATCGCTCTCATCTGCTCCGACTATGCGCGGTCCCGTGCCTTTTATCGCGACATACTCGGGCTACCCATGATCCGGGAGGTCTGGCGGGCGGAGCGGCGGTCGTGGAAGTGCGATCTCGATGCGGGCAATGCGCAGATCGAGCTGTTCTCCTTCCCCGCGCCGCCGCCGCGGCCCAGCCGCCCCGAAGCGCAGGGGCTGCGCCATCTTGCCTTCACCGTGGACGATCTCGATGCCGAGGTCGCGCGGCTGGAGGCGGCGGGGGTGCCGTGCGAGCCGATCCGGGTGGACGAGCATACGGGGCAGCGCTTCACCTTCTTCGCCGACCCCGACGACCTGCCGCTGGAGCTGTATGAGGCGGCCAGGGGGTGATGTTCCTCGGGGCAGGTGATGGGAGGCGCGTGACTCCCATCGCGGGGTCAGTCGCGAAGGTGGAACTGGACCCCGGCCTTCGCCGGGGAACAAGAGGTTAGCGACGCATATTGGATGTGTTCACGCGACGGCTCTTCGTTGGAGCACGTTGATCGCTATTTCACGAACCGCTTGAAGAAGCTGTCTTCATTCCAATGCGGGCGGGCCGGCGCATTCGCCACGCGCAGCGTCACGGCGGTCACATAGGCGTTGAGCTTCGCGCTTTCCGCCGGCAGCACCGGCTGTTTGAGGTCGTCGAAGGGCGAGTGATAGATGTTGGCGCGCCATGCTTTTTCGGTTTCGGCTTCCGGCGTGCCGCCCTTGAACCCATATTTGAAGAAGAGCGCGGGGATGCCTTCGCGGATGAAGGCATATTGGTCGGAGCGGATGAAGACGTTGCGGTCGGGGAAGGGATCGGGGACGATCGGCAGGTTCATGGCCTGGCTCACCGCCGCCGCGTCCTGCCCCAGGCTGCTCTGGTCATAGCCTACCGGCGTCACGCTGGTCAGCGGGAAGATGGGGAGCGCCATGTCGAAATTGAGGTCGGCGACGATGCTCTTGCCCGGCACGGTCGGGCGGCGGGCGAAGTAGCGGGAGCCGAGCAGCCCCTTTTCTTCGGCCGTCACGATGGCGAAGAGGATCGAGCGTTTGGGCTTGACCTTGCCGGCCTTGAGGGCGCGGGCGATCTCCAGCAGGCTGGCGACGCCCGAGGAGTTGTCGAACGCGCCGTTGTAGATGGCGTCGCCCTTGATCGGCGTGCCGACGCCATAGCCGTCGAGATGGGCGGAGAGGACGACATATTCGGATTTGAGCTTGGGGTCGCTGCCGGGCATCACCGCGATGAGATTGGGGGAGGAGAGGTCGCGCCGGGTCGCGGCGACGCGCGCCTTCAGCCGCTGGGCGAGGGGGAAGCTGGCGACCGGGGCGGAGGCGTCGGCGGCGGCGGCGATGGCAGCGAAGTCGTTGCCCGACCCCTCGAACAGCAGCGCCGATTTGGCGGGATCGAGCTGCGCGCCGAGGAAGGGCGCCTGGGTTTCGCGCAGCGTGGCGTCGGCATAGTAGAGCGCCGGCGCGCTCGCCAGCGCGATGCGGCGGTCCCAGGGTATCTCGACCTGCTTGGGGGTCACCAGGCTGACGAGGCCGAGCGCGCCTTGCTCGGCCAGCCATTTCGCCCGTTCCGAGCGGGCATGGGATTTGAGCGCGCCGGAAATGCTCGCCGGGCCGCCCGAGACGACCACCACGATCTTGCCCTTGAGGTCGAGGCCGGCGAAATCGTCATGCCCCACTTCGGGGAGGTGGAGGCCGTAGCCGGCGAACACCATGGGCGCGTCGATCGCTTCGGGCACCGGCCCGCCGCCGCCGGAGAAGATGAGGTCGCCGGGGACGCTGAGCGCCTTTTCGCCCTGTGCGCCGACCAGCGCGGCGCTGCTGCGGTCGGACTGCACCACCTGCTCAACGAAGGCGACCGGCTGCTTGTAGCCGTCGATCCCGGCGGGCTTGAGCCCCAGTGCCTTCAGTTGCGCGATCACATAGTCGGCGGCGCGGTCATAGCCCGGCGTGCCGGTGCCGCGCCCCTCCATCGAATCGCCCGCCAGCGCTTCGACATGGGCCCACCAGCGCGCCCCATCCTCCTCAAGTGGAACAGCGAGTGAGACACCCGAAACGCATAGCAGCAGGGCGGGGGGGATCAGCGATAGGGGGCGCATGTGCGGGGCGAGTCCTTCCTGTTCAAGGGCGTAATCATGCCTTTCGTGGGAGAACGCACAAGGGGGCTTGGAACCGCCACGAAGATTGCGTATTAGTCGAGCAATACAGTTGTAGGAGATTGTGATGCGCCAAGCCCTTCTTCCCGCCACCTTGCCCGCTACCTTGATCGCCGCGCTGGCGCTCGTTCCAGCCGCCTGTTCGCGCGAGGCGAGCGGGGGCGGGACCGCGGTCGAGACACCCGCCAATCCCGCCGACTGGGCAGGTCTCAAGGGCTTCACGGCGGTCGAGGTGACGGGGCCGGACAATGTCATCGTGACGCGCGGCGACTTCGCGGTGACGGTGGAGGGTGACCGCAAGGCGATTGACCGGCTGGAGATCAAACAGGATGGCGAGACGCTGGAGATCGGGCGCAAGAAGCGGCTGGGCATGAGTTGGAGCGAGGACAAGGGCGCGACCATCCGCGTGTCGCTGCCCGCGATCCGGTCGGTCGAGGCGACCGGATCGGGCGACATCAGCGTGGACCGCGCCGACGGCGGCCCGTTCGAGGCGGAACTGACCGGGTCGGGCAATCTGAGCATCGCAGCGGCGAGCGTCGCCGCGCTGAAGGCCGAACTCACCGGATCGGGAGACATGACGATCGCCGGGACGGCGCAGAGCATCGACCTGTCGCTCACCGGATCGGGCAATTTCGACGGGGGCGGCTTGCAGGCCGGCGGCGGCGAGGTGTCGCTGCTGGGATCGGGCGATGCCGGCTTTGCGTCGGACGGCGCGGTTGATATCAGCATATTGGGATCGGGCAATGTGAGCGTGAAGGGCAAGGCGCAGTGCAAGAAGAACATCATGGGTTCGGGCGAGGCGCGCTGCGCGCCGTAATTGCGGCGGCTGCGCTGCTGGCGGTCGCGCCCGCCGGGGCCGCGACGCGGGGCTACACCATCACCAGTTTCGACGCGGTGCGGATCGACGCGCCGGTCAGCGTGGTGCTGACCACCGGCACCGGCGCGTCAGCGCGCGCCGAAGGCGACCAGACCGCGCTCGACCGGCTGAAGGTCGATGTGTCGGGCCGACTGCTGATCGTCAGCGTGGAGCGCGGCCCGGCGGGCACGAAGAGCGCGGGCGCGGCGACTTTGCGCCTGTCCACCGCCATGATCGACCGGGTGGTGCTGACCGGCGGCGGATCGGTCGCGATCAATCGCCTCAAGGGCCAGCGCGGCGAAATCGCGCTCGGCGGCAATGGCGATGTCAGCGTGGCGGAGGTCGATCTCGACCGGATCGACGTGACGCTGACCGGCGGCGGGCGCGTGACGCTGGCGGGGCGCGCGAATATCGCCAACGCGCATGTGTCCGGCCCCGGCGCGCTCGCCGCCGAACCGTTGCGGGTGCGGCAGGCGACGCTGGGCAATAACGGCCCCGGCAGCATGGCGCTCACCGCCGATGTCACCGCGAAGATCGTCGCCAGCGGATCGGGCGATGTGACCGTAGCCGGCAAGGCCGCCTGCACGGTGAACAATCGCGGCACCGGGCGCGTGACGTGCAGCGGCGAGGCCTATTGAGGACGCGGCCCCGCATTCGGCGCCATCGCTCGGCCCTGCGTCGCGGATAGGGCAGGGGATGGGTTCCCGCCTGCGCGGGAATGACCATGTATCAAGACGTTCTACAAATCACGCCAGCCCCACTTCCTTCAGCGGCACGCTCGCATCGGCCAGCTGCGCCACGTCCAGCGCCGCGGCCGACAGCACATGCGCGCGTCCCTGCACATAATCCTTGACCGCATTGACGCAATCGAGCGCGATCAGCTTGCCGCCCTTCAGATAGACGACCGAAAAGCTGCGCGTTGCGGGATCGCCGCGCAGCACCGTCTGATCGAACCCCGTCGACAGCCCTACCGTCTGGAGCTTAAGATCATATTGGTTCGACCAGAACCAGGGCACCGCATCATAGGGCTCTTCCTTGCCCAATATGTGCGCCACGGCGGTCTTGGCCTGGTCGTTCGCATTCTGCACCGATTCGAGCCGCATCGTCGCGCCGCCGGCAAAGCGGTTGGCGTGCGCCGCGCAATCGCCGACCGCATAGATGTCGGGCAGGCTGGTGCGGCAATATTCGTCCACGTCCACGCCATTGCCGCCCGCCGCGCCCGCCGCGATCAGCGGCCCTGTCTCGGGGATGATGCCGATGCCCACGATCACCATGTCAGTCGCGATCCGCTCACCATCCTGCATCAGCACGGCGGTTGCCCGGCTGCCATCGGGGCCATCCGTCACCTCGATGCAGTCCATCCGCGCCCCGGTGCGCAGGTCAACGCCATGGGCGCGATGCTCCGCCTCGTAGAAGCGCGACAATTCCTCGCCCGCGACCCGCGCCAGCACCCGGTCGAGCGCTTCCAAGAGCACGACCTGCTTGCCGAATTTGGACAGCACCGCCGCTGCCTCCAGCCCGATATAGCCGCCGCCCACGATCGTCACATGGCTGATGCTGTTGAGCTGCGCCATCATGGCGTCGACATCGTCGCGCCGCCGCACGGCATGGACGTTGACCGCGTCCGCCCCGTTGCAAGTCAGCCGGCGCGGGCTGCCGCCGGTGCACCAGATGAGCCTGCCATAGCCGATCTCTTCCTCGCCCACGGTCACGAACTTGGCCGTCGGATCGACGCTCTTCACCCGCTTGCCCAGCAGCATGTCGATATTGCGCTCGGCCCAGAAGGCGGCGGGGCGAATGAGGATGCGCTCGAACGTCTTTTCGCCCGCGAAATATTCCTTCGACAGCGGCGGCCGCTCATAGGGCGGCTCCTTCTCGTCGCCGATCATGCCGACGCTGCCCGCAAAGCCCGCCTGCCGCAGCGCGATCGCCGCCTGCGCCCCCGCATGGCCCGCACCTACGATCAGAACGTCATAATAGCTCATTCCTGCCGATCCTCTCCAAACCAGACGCGCGCTGCTTGGCGGTTTTTAGGGGCGGGCGCAAGGCTCGCCGCTACAGCCGGGGCAGCAAAGCGGCTCTCGCCTCAGCGCTCGCGTCGAGCGTCGCGCTCAGCAGCGCGATCTGCGTCAGGCACTGCGTCCGATCGTCGCCGATATTGCGGAACGCATCGCTGACCTGGTCGATGCCAAGGCCGGATCGCTCCACCACCTGCGTCACGATCTCGCCCGGAATGGTGAAGCTGCCGCGCACATCGGGCGGGTTGGGATTGCCCGGCATGGCAAGGACCAGATCGGCGATCTCGGGGCGCAGCCTGTCGCGCTTGTCCGCTGGCACCAGCGACGTGTCGGCCAGTCCGCCCGTGCGGCTCATTTTCGTGCAGGCCCGCCAATGCGCCCCTTTCAGCAGCCGCGCCTCGCGCAGCCGATGGCGCTGCAACGCAACCAGCCTGTCTCCGCCGGCCTCGCGCGCCAGCAGCGCGTAGCGCTCGCGCATGATCGCTTCCATCGTGTCGATATATTGGGCGCGGGTCCGACCCAGGTCCAGCCCAACCCGCCAATTGCTCTCGAACAGCTGGTAGGCCAGAGGCGCGCGCGTCCGCAGCGCGTCGATCGTCATGTCTGGGCCAAGCGCCCGTCGCACCGCCGCGTCCATGTCCGCCTCGACATCGCCGAGGCCGCCGGGCACGCGCGGCGCGACGGCGGCGAGCGGCGTGCTCACGTCGCCGGCCTGGCTGATCTGCACCGGCGTCGATGGCTCGCTCGGATGATAGACGCTGGTTGCGATACGCGCGATCAGCTGCAACGCGAAGAAAGCGCCGATCGCCAACGTCCACCAGCGGATCGGCCGCTCATTATGCGCTTCCCACAGCGCGATGCGGTGCCAGTTCAGCCGCTGTTCGACTTCGGGATAGTCGCGCCGGATCGTGCCGATCAGTTCGTTGATCTTGTCGCCCTGCCACCAGAGCGCGCGCCCCTGGCCCACGCGCGTCGGCTTCGACAATTGTTTCCACGCGCCGTGCAGCGGATGGCCCTTCTGCTGGACGGCGTCCGCAAAGCGGTCGGACGCGAGCCGCCGGTTGATGAAATCGATCGCGCGCGGCGCGTCGATCTGCCCTTCGCGCGCGGTCCAGCCGAACAGCGCCGCCGCATGACCGAGCAGGGGATGCGATCGCGGCCAGGCCCCGGCGAGGATATGGGAGAGCCACTCCTCCAACCTGGCATGAAGGTCGATCGCGCCCTGCTGCGCGTCATTGTTCAGCCGGTCGATCAGCGCGATCCCCCGGTCGATCTCGTCGTCCCGCATCGGCTCGTCCTGCGATTCCGCCTCCGGGTCGGGATAGAGCAGGGCGTGGAGCGCATGGTCGGGGCGGCCCGGATCATGCTGTACTTCGGCATGGGGCGCGGTCACCGGGCTCCACCAGATCGGCCCCGCCTGCACGTCGCCGGCCTCGTCCTCCCCGGCCGGCCGGAGGTCCGGCGCGAGATCGGGGACGGACCATGGCGCTTCGATCGCCCGCTCGATCGACACGGCCCCCGCCTGCTCGAACGACAGAAGGGGCGGCCCCATCGGCGGCGTCGGGCAGGCCAGCACCACCTCTATGGCGGGCGAGGGCGCAGCCTCCGCCGGATCGGCCGCATCGGTCGCTGCGTCGGCCTCCGCCAGCGCCAGGTCGCGCGCCGCGCGCAGGGCGGCGAACCCGTCCCGGTCGGCGTCGGGATCGATCGCCTTCAGCCGCGCCGCATAGGCGCTGCGGATCGCGCGCTTGTCGTCGGTCGGCGCAAGGCCCAGCAACCGCCATGCCGCTGCCGGGGTCACAGCCCATAATCCTGTTCAATGAGGTCGAGATTGTGCAGCAGCAGCCGGCGCTCCTCCACGATCAACCGGTGATCCTGCGTCGTCAGCACCGATTCAAAGCGCGTGATCCACTGGCCGATCGCCTCGCGCCGCTCGCCGATAAAGGCCTCATAGGCCTTGCGGGCGCGGCTCAGGGCAGCAACATTCTCCATCGCCTCGCGCGGGTGGAATTTCAGCGCGGCGAGCTTTGCCCGGCGCGCCTCGAAATCCTTGTCCGCCTTTTTGTCGCCTTCGTCCACGATCACGAGATTGCGGCTCTGCCCGGTCTCGGGCACCACGACATCGACCTCCAGCAGGCCGCTGCTGTCATAGCTGAACCGGCAATCGACCACCACCTCGCCGGCGGGGCGCGGCGGCACCGGGATGCTGATCGACCCCAGCAGCACGTTGGACGCCACATCGCGCGATTCGCCCTGATAGATGCCGAATTCGATATGGCGCTGATTGTCGCCCAGCGTGCGATAGCTTTCGACCCGGCTGACCGGGATCGGCGTGTTACGCTCGATGATCGGCGAAAACAGGCCGTGATGCAGATTGCCGCGCCCGTCCCGCTCGCTGTGGTTCACCCCCAGGGTGAAGGGGCACACATCGGTCAGCCGGATTTCGTCCAGCGCCGCGTCGCGCGCGAGCAGCCCGGCCTGCACCGCCGCGCCGAGCGCTACGGCATGGTCGGGATGGACGCTGCTGTTGGGAAAGCGCCCGAACATGCGCGTAATCGCCCGGCGGACGATCGGCATCCGCGTCGCGCCGCCGACCAGCACGACCTCGCTCAGCGTCTTGACGTCGATGTCGGAGTCGCGCAGCGACCGCAGCACCGGATCGCGCAGCCGCGTCACCAGCGCCTGCGCCTGTTCCTCGAACGCGCGCGCGGTGATCGTCGCGCGGCGCTGCTCGCCGCCCACCGTCAGGACGAAGGGGGCCTCGTCCGCCACCGACAGCGCCCGCTTCGTCTGCTCGGCCGCCGTGCGCAGCCGCGCCTCGACCAGATGCGGCGCGTCCTGCGCCAGCTGTCCTTCGGGATCGACCAGCGGCCGCGCCATGGCGACCAGGCAGTCGTTGAAATCGTCGCCGCCCAGATGATTGTCACCGGCGGATGCGCGCACCTCGACAATCCCGTCGAACATCTCGACGATCGACACGTCGAACGTGCCGCCGCCTAGGTCGAACACCAGAAAAGGCTCATGCTCGGCGCGCGAATGGACGCCGAAGGCAAGCGCGGCGGCGGTCGGCTCGTTGATGAGCCGCCGCACCACCAGCCCCGCCAGTTCGCCCGCCTGCCGCGTCGCCTTGCGCTGCCGGTCGTTGAAATAGGCCGGCACGGTGATGACGGCATCGGTGACGGGTTCGCCGCAAAAGGCTTCGGCATCGGCCTTGATCGCGCGCAGCACGAAGGCGGAAAGTTCCTCGGGGCTGTAGCTGTGCCGCCCCATCTGTGCGCGGCGCTGCGTGCCCATATAGCGTTTGAAGCTGGCGACGGTGCGGTCGGGATCGGTGGTCTGCCGGTCGCGCGCCGCCGCCCCGACATGGATCGTCCCGTCCTCGTCGACGCTCACCACCGACGGCGTCAGCCATTCGCCGAGCGCATTGGGCACCAACTGAGGCGCGCCCTCGCGCCAGATCGCCGCCGCGCTGTTCGTCGTTCCCAAATCGATTCCGAGAATCATTCGTCCCCCCGCGCGGCAGATTTACGCAGCCTGCCCGCAAATGCCACAACCCATTGTCCCCGGACGCGCCCTGACCGCCCGCCGTTGCAACCCGGCCTCACTCTGCGCTAGGCGGCGAGCCGGATCGAGCGAGCGGGGACGCATGGAAAGCTGCACATTGACCCTTCAGTGCGATGACAGGCCCGGCCTCGTCGCGGCGGTGGCGGGCTGTCTCGCGGCGCAGGGCGGCAACATCGTCGAAGCGGCGCAATATAATGACCGGGAAAGCGACCGCTTCTTCATGCGGGTCGAATTCGACATTCCTTCCGAACGGCATCTGCTCGACCTGTGCGACAGTTTCGGCACGGTCGCGCGGCCGGCGGCGATGCAGTGGAAGATCCGCCGCAATGCCCGTCTGCCCAAAGTCCTGCTGCTGGTCAGCAAGTTCGACCATTGCCTCGGCGACCTGCTCTACCGCAACCGCATCGGCGAACTCGACATGGAGATTGTCGGCATCATCGGCAATCATCCCGCCGACGCCCTGTCGGTCTCGGTGCCGAGCGACATCCCTTACCATCACCTGCCCGTCACCCCCGAGACGAAACCCGCGCAGGAAGCGCGCATCAAGGCGCTGGTGAGCGAAAGCGGCGCGGAACTGGTCGTCCTTGCCCGCTATATGCAGATATTGTCGGACGATCTCGCCGCCTTCCTCGCCGGCCGCTGCATCAACATCCATCACAGCTTCCTGCCCGGCTTCAAGGGCGCGCGGCCCTATCACCAGGCGCACCGGCGCGGGGTGAAGATGATCGGCGCGACCGCCCATTATGTCACCGCCGACCTCGATGAAGGGCCGATCATCCATCAGGATGTCGAGCCGGTCAGCCACGCCGATTCGCCCGAGGACATGGTGCGCAAGGGGCGCGACATCGAACGGCGGGTGCTGGCCGAAGCGGTGCGGCTCCACCTTCAGGACCGGGTGCTGCTCAATGGCGAACGGACCGTGATCTTTCGCAGCTAAAGCGTTCAGCCGTTCCGCCACGCCGCCAGCGCCGTGTCATAGGCGCGCCGCGCCTTCGCCACCGCCGCTTCCAGCCGCGCCTCTTCGCGTTCGCCCTCCCGCCGCAGCTTCGCGATCTCGGCGGCGATCCGGGCGCGCTCGGCCTCCAGCCGGTCGATCGCGTCCTTCTGCGCCACCTGCCAGTCGGTCAGGGCGCGCTCCGCATCGCCGAGGGCATCCCGTTTGGGTCGCGGCGGGGCAGGGGCCTTGGTCTTGGCCGCCGACCGCGCCTTGGCCGGGCGGGCAGGGGGCTCGGCGGAGGCGAGATGCTCGCTCATGCTGCCCCGCGCGCGTTTTACAACCACACCCGGTTTAGCGAGCGGCTCCTCCATCAGCGCGGGGTCGGTCACCTCTTCCGCCGCGCCGCGCGCGAACAGATTGGCGTCCGCGCCCCAGGCTTTCAGCGCCGCCTTCTGGCTGGGCGCGGCGACATAGGCGTCGTGAAAGCCGATCGGGGTGCAATAGACTTTGAGCTTCGCGGCCATGGCCTTTCCTTCCGCCCCTTCTACGCATGACGCGCCGATCGGTGGCGGCGCGTGGAACCATGGCGGCGCTTGGCGCTTCCATGCCTATTCAGCCGACGAGGAGGACTGACATGGCAAAACAGGAATTTACCGACGCGATCGCGCTGCTGAAGGCCGATCATCGCGAGGTCGAGGATTTGTTCGAGACATTCGAATCCGCCAAGGGCGCGAGCCGCAAGCAGGACATCGCCCGCAAGATCTGCCTCGAACTCAAGATCCACACGATGATCGAGGAAGAGATCTTCTACCCGGCCTTCCGCGGCAAGATCGAGGACGACACGCTCGATGAAGCCTATGTCGAGCATGACGGCGCGAAGCTGCTGGTCAACGACATCGAGGCCGGATCGCCCGATGACGATTTCTACGACGCCAAGGTCAAGGTGCTGTCCGAAGAGATCAAGCACCATGTCCATGAGGAGGAAGCGCAGAAGGAGGGCATGTTCGCCCAATGCCGCAAGACTGACGTCGATCTTGTGGCGCTGCGCGACGCGATGCTTGCCCGGAAGGAGGAACTGATGGCCCAGGCGAAGGCGCAAGGCCTGCCCCCCGCGCAGCCCCGCGCGGTGAACCCGATCCCCGCCTGAAAACCGCGCCCGGCCGCGGCGACTTGAAAAAGCGGGCGGCCGGGCGCATATGGGGTCTGCCGGGTTCGCCCGGCTATGGTGATAAATTGTGTCGCATAATAGGCGCAGCGGACCCGGGGGCAGTACCCGGCGGCTCCACCACAAAGGCCCTTTTGGGGGCTTTCTGACGGGGCCGAACTAGGATCGACGTGTGTTGAAAGGCGATATTTTCACCCGGCCCGTGTAAGCCGTTAAACTGTGCAAAACTCACAAGTGCCAACGATAACGAAGCACTCGCCATTGCAGCGTGAATGAGGGCCTAACGGCCTGA
>ERZ1292632.611-Hain-H43-01um-R2-611-length-39431-cov-8_pt1 | contig 39431 bp, 67 predicted proteins | sample MGYA00564407_ERZ1292632 | MGnify/ENA primary metagenome ERZ1292632 (study PRJEB36523, sample SAMEA6512637) | groundwater metagenome | collected 2019-01-08 | study: AquaDiva: Metagenomics assemblies of 32 groundwater samples | reverse complement strand
AGGGCGGGCTGGCCACGATCAGCGCCGCGTCTCGGAACTGCGATCCGTGTAGGGTTTGCACGTCCTGAATCACCAACTCGCCCGGGTAGTCAGGCCAGCGCTCCAGATCGAACCCTACAACGCGGAACCCGGCGTCGAGTAGGCCGCGAGGCCAGCCGCCACGACCGGCATACAAGTCAATAGCCAACGGCTTCATGTTCCCACCCCGCCCCAGCGATCAATAGCCGCATTGAGAAACGGCCATGTCCACAATCGGCCCCAAGGCGTCTCAACCGGGACAGCATCGCGGTCCCAAAGTCGCAGCCATGGGCTATTCGGCGTCTCGCGCCAGTAGCGCCGTCCCCGATCGTCGGTCCGGGTCAATGACAGGATCGTCTGAATGCGTTCTCGACTCGGCGGGCCGTGCCAGTGAGCCCGAGGGTCATCGTGGACAATCACTCCAGGAACCTCCCCTGGTGGCCGCAGACCCAGTTGCGGGCGTAAGCCTTTCTCATCCCAGTGGCGTCCTCCAATAATCGGACGCACTCAAGGTGGACGGTGTATTCGGTCTCTCCACAGTTGGCCTCCCCGGCGGTCTGGACCCAGATCACGCACGGCAGTACTGACTGTGCCCGGGCACTTGGCACGACGGTATCCACCGGGCAGATAGCATCGACACTCGTCACGAACTGTCGCCATCCTCCGCCGTCGTCCACCAGCGGCGGGGCGAAGTTGTGGACGGTCGCTTCTGGGCTCACACCAGCCACCACAACGCGCCAGCCAGCGCCGCCCCCACGATCACGGCGCCTTCGGCCAGCGCGAAGACGCACCAGCGGTCGCGCCGCCGGCGCATCCGCTCGGCTGCTTCCCACGCCGTCAAGGCGTCGTCATCGAGTTTCTCGTAGGCCACGCGGTACCAAGCGAGCAGCTCGGCATCGGTGGTCGGCTTCAGTAGTTCAAGTTGCATCTTCTGGGCCCTCCCGCAGACGCCGGATCGTCGCCACCCTTACGGGCTCCGGTACCGGTCTCATGGCTCTCCGGCGTCTGCGGGAGGGGGCGGAGCGCTTGCACGCCCCGCCGATCCTGCCGGTTACGATGGCTCTGTTGACTGGTCGCTTATCTCCTTTCGCCGCGTTCCGTCCCGCCGCCAGCTACGCGGCCTACTGGCGCGGGGTCAGTGTGCCGCAGTTGTGGCCCACGGTGACAATACCCTTGGCCACAGGCGACTCACTGAGCAGTCGGCCTCCTTCCTCCATGCTACGCCCCGATGAATGTCTTGATCTCGGTGGCGAAGATCATCGGGCTGGCCAGCGACAGCCCCAGATCGTGGACGCCCTCGTAGGCCTTCGGGTTGGCCACGTCGCCGTACACCAATCGCACCGCGAGTTGGCCTTGACCTCGCCAGTGAACTGTCAGGCTCGGTCCGCTGACGGCCGCACCCACGTAAGCCTGGACGGCGCACTTGGTCGGGTCGAAGCCGGCGTTTTCCAACGCGATTGACAGGCGATCGAGCCCGGGAACTGGACCGAAGTCGGGAACCCACACGATGCCATCCGCAGTCTGCACGAACCCCATGGCATCCAACTGGCCAGCCACTCCAGTCGCTAGCACGGCGCCCATGACGGCGAGAAACTCCAGCCTTTCTCCCGTGGACAGACTTACCGCCAGGATGAGTGGCTTGGCCTTGCGCTGCACCGTGATCGTGGTCGGCGGCTCCGGCCCGAGCCACGGCTCCTTTCCCGGCGTTACCCCACCGCCCGCCCCAGGCGCTGGGGATCGCCCACCGCCGCCACCAAATACGTCTTGAAAACCCATGTTGCTTTTCTCCTTCGCCGGGTTGACCGGCCCTGACGGTCTGGCCGTCCGTCGGGGCAGCGAAGCATTTACCAGAAGCCCGGATGCGAAGCTCCTGAGTTCTCTGGCCACTTTGCCTCGCTGCCCCGATGCGCGGTCAGGGCATCGGTCGCCTTCTACTCTCTTCAATCCGCCCCCGCAAGCGCTCCAGTTTGCCGACTACTAGGTAGCAAGCGCGGCCGGCTACCAGTACCTGACGCGCTTTCTCCAGCGCCTGCTCGCGGTCGGTCACAGCTTCACCCCCATTTCGTGCGCCGCCGCTTCATCCGCGATCCGCTCCAGCGCGGTCGGGATATACCCGGTCACCTGCGCGCGGCGCGGCTCTAGGGGCGGGAACCGCGGATCAGTGTCAATCTGCACCTTGGCTTTGAGCGCCCGCCCGCAGTCGGTGCAGCGCTGGTAGTCCACCCCGAGCCGTAGACCCTCCGCCGCGTGGGCCCGCGTGTGCGCCCGGAAGGGAAAGCCGCGATGGGCGTGGCGGCAGCCGAGGAGCCAAGTGAGCAGACGGGCGATCATTCCGCACTTCCGCTGGCGCTTTCCCATCCTGTTCCATTGCAGCGTACACAGCCGATACCGGCACAATAGCGGCACTTACAGCCAAATGTCTTTTCCGAATCTACAACACGGCTTGGCCATTGAAAACAGTTTGGGCAGACCGTGCACACCTGAAGTGAATATCTCGTTCCACAGTGGCAATGTACGAACAGCTCCGGCTCCTTCAGGCTCTGCTTGCGGCCGGTCACTTAGCCCTCCAGTCCCACAGCGGCCCGAGCGCCAGGATAGCTTCGGCGATCGCTTGCTTCAGGCGCACCTGCTGCTCGATCGCCGGCAAACTCCAACTCATAGAGCCGCTGCTGTAGTAGTGCCACTGTTCCGCCGCCGCCAGCGCCTTGGCTGCCTCGGCGACGGCCCGCAGTTCCTTGATCCACCGAGCAATGTCGGCCGGCCCCTCGGCGCCTTCGGGTGCGATGTTTAGTAGGTCTTCCCACTTGGCAAGCTCGGCCTTACGCTTCTGGTGCTCCTCTGTGCTCGCTTCCAGTTCCGCGGTCACTTGGTCGAGTTCCTCTTTGATCTGGCCCAAACGACATAGGGTGGCGTCCAGGCGCCGCGCTTTGGCGATCACGGCTTCACTCAGTGCCGCAATCCGTGCGCGGGTGGCGGCGTCGAAGTCCCAGTTGAGATCATTGATCTCGCCGTGGAACTTTTCCGCCGCCGCCAGCGCCTTGGCTGCCTCGGCGACGGCCCGCAGTTCCTTGATCCACCGAGCAATGTCGGCCGGCCCCTCGGCGCCTTCGGGTGCGATGTTTAGTAGGTCTTTCCATTTGGCGAGTTCAGCGCCAAACTTCTGGTACTCGTTGTTGCTCGCTTCCAACTCCAGTTTCAGCCTGTCGCGCTCTCGCGATGTTAGGCCAAAAACCAACAGTGCGGCGTCCCGCTCTTCCTCCATGAGACGAAGTTGAATCGCCCTCATTTCAGCCAGTGCCGCAATCCGTGCGCGGGTGGCGGCGCTGTCGTCATCGGGGGCGGGGATGGGGTCGGTCATGTTCGCACCTCCAGGGTCTCAGCTCCAGTCACGCGACTTACGATAAATTGTACATCCGTCTGCTTCCCAGCGAACGCCTCAAACGCCGCGAAGGTCTCCGGGTCCAGCGCCTCGAATCCATCGAATAGCACGAGACCGAGTTCGCCAGCCCGTAATCGGGCAATCTTGACCGCGATCCGGACGCGCTCGGCGTGGTTCACGCGGTCGAAGGGAATGCCATGGTAGGTGATCTCCTCGCCCTCGACTGCGAGGCCCGGGATCGGGAGGTCCTGAAGGAGCGACAACTTGTACTCGTCCAGGGCAGCCAAGGCACCGGAGAGCCGCTCGGCTTCCTCTTCGCGCTCCAGTGCTTCGCGACGCATCCGCTCGGCCAGCGCCCGGTTAATGCTGTCGCGCTCGGCGCCGCGCAATTGCTCTTCAAGGGTGGCGGCTTCGGCGACCAAGGGGGCGCGTTGCGTGTTGGCTTCTTTTTCTAGATCGGCCTTTGCCTGACCGAGGACAGCCTGCGCATTGCGGATCCGTTCCGTCCTATCCGCCTTAACCTCATCTATTTGCCTCTGGAGATCCTCCAATTGCGTTTCGGCGGCAGCCCGAATACGATCTTCCTTTTGTACATTGTACGCTTCGCAATCCGCGATCCTACTCGCGATGCTCTCATCGATCTGGACCTGCTCAACCAGAATCTCCCGCATCCGCTCGGCCAGCGCCGCCGCATTCAGGGCCATCGGGGCAAGCCCCTCCCCCAGTTGGGCCGCCGTGATCGCCTTTTCCTTGGCGGCCCGGTTGACTCCCGTGCGCTGATCATACAGCCGCTGGAACACACGCCCAATGGCCCGCAGGGCATGGCCTTCGCACTCCTCGGACATCGCCGCGACTCCGCAGTGCTCTTGGATCTGGGCCGGCGTCACGGTCATCGGGAGCGCTTCCAGGAGCCACGCTGCCCGTTTCTTCGGCGGCGCCAGGAGGAAGTCAACCGGGTTGGCAGAGAGCGCGTCCACAATGCCGGCCAGGAACGTCTGGGGCTTACCGAGTTCGCCGAGTTTCTCACTCGACACTGAGAGCGTGGAGCCACTCGCCGTAATGCTCTTGCGGGCCACCAACGGACCGTGCTCCGGGTGGTCGATCACGAGCACCACCTCACCTTTCTTGCAGCCCTTCCGCAAGAGCTGGGCATCGTGGCCGCCGCCGACAAGCGATCGGATTGCTTCGAGGACCGAGGTCTTGCCGGTGGCGTTCGCGCCCTCGATACGGGTCAGGTTGCCGGGCGTGATATCGAGAGCTTCGATACCGAGTACGTTCCGGATCGAGATTTTCGAGACCCTCATGCCCAGTCTCCTTTCAGTGGCTGCTGGCCTTTCGCTGGTTTCGTGATCGGGGTGGGGCCGGGCTTCGGTGCGCCGCCCTCCTGCTTCAGCCGGTATTCGGCTGCGAGCGTTTCAACGCTGGCCCGGAGGGATGCCAGCCGAGCGGAATTGGTCGCGAAACCTTTCGCCAGCGCGATATGCTTCCCCACGTCGGCGGGCCGGTCCAGGGCGACACAGAGATCGGTGACTTGGCTGGCCAGCGCGTCCCACTCGGGGGAGTGCGCCCAGGGCTCCCCTGGCTGAAGCCCAAGGACGGCCGGTGGGGCCGCCTGGCCGTGGCCGCGGTTCGGGTCGGTACTGGGGGTCACCTGCCCGGGATCAATCGCTGCCTTGACGACCTGCTCTTCGGCGGGGAACGCGGCATCCACCGTCGTCTCCCCGTCCTTGATCGCTGTCCCGAGTCCGATCAGAAGTTCGAGATCCTCCAGCCCGATATTTTCCACCGAGGTCTTTCCGAGCTTATGTAGAATGCGTTCGGTTGTGACCTGCATGGAGTTAAGCCGGGCGATCATCTTCGCCCTCTTGGTCGAGAGCGTGCTGGCGTCTCCGACCGCCACCTTTTTCGCGGTCTCGTACACTGGCTTCACCAGGGCCCCCGGCACGACCTTGAACACCGCATTCCGAAAGGCGATCGCGCACGCGGCATTCCCGGTCACGATCTGCATGTCCTCGCTGTAGGTCTTGCCGTAGCGGTTTGTGATCCGGCGACGGACCTCCATTGTGACCGACACGTTGTTTTCCAGATCGTGACAGACCGCTTGACTGGTGACCGCTTTCCCATCATTGTCCACGATCCGGGCTCCGGCCCGCAGATTCTGGTAGCAGGCGACTGCGATTTCGGCGAACCGCACGCTCGGCCCCTGGATGGTCTTCACATCGCCGTTGCTGTCCTTGCGGGACAGCGTGTAGAAGCACGACTCCGCAGTCTCCTCATCGAGCGTCGCGAAGTCGAGCATTCGCTTTTTGACCTTTGCCAGATCGCGGGGGTACTTCTTCGCGGTGCTGATCTGCATGTCGATCTGGGCGCGTTCGATCAGTTCGAGAGCATGAGGGGCAACGACTTCAAGGTTTGTCTGCTGTTCCATGGTTCTCCTCCTTTGGGTGTGCGTCTTCTTGGGACCGCTTGATGACAGTCCTGCGGAAAAGCCGCAAGACCTCATCCGGAGAAATTTTGAGACGGCGAGCCAGCTCAGCGATAATGGCCTTACGTTCCGCCTTGTCCACCGGGTTTCTCCTCTCAAATCTTCACGCCACGCCAGCGCAGCGCCGCCCGCACTGCACTCCAGGTCGGACTCGGCGTCCGGTGCGGGTCGTCGAAGTCCCAGTCGAGATCCTTGATCTCGCCGCGGAATCTATCTGCCGCCGCCAGCGTTTTGAATGTCGCGATCGGCTTGTGGGTCAGGTTGTGCGCGACCGTCCAGCCGTTCACGCTGTCGCCGTAGATGGAAAGGTGCTCGGTCATGCGGTCTCCGGTATCACGGGCGCAATCTGAATCAGCGGGATCGTCACTGGCCGCAGGGCGAACCTACAATCGTCCCAATAATTGCAGTATTTGGCCGAGCAGACCCACGAATCCGCTGGCGCCGGGAGGAAGACCCCAGCTTCAATCGCCCGCATCGCCACCGCGATTCTATCGAGCAGTGGCGAGAAGCAGGCCAGCACCCGCGCCTCTTCGGTTGCGGGCGGGAATTGCCGCTCGGGTTGGACCACCTTCGGTTCCTTCGTGTCCACCAAGTAGTCGAGCACGGCACGGCGCGGCAGGGCGCCGTCATGTTTCCATGCCGCGAGCGCGTAGGCGCTGAGCTGCACCGATTCCCACGCGGCGGTTTCCTGCGGACTGCGCGTAGTCGTCTTGGTATCGCGGATCGCCTCGGCGCCTTCCTGCACGTCGATCGTGCCGGCGATCTGGTAATTGTAGCCGGCGAGGTCCAGGACGAATTCCCGCTCGATGTGGGTTGGGCACACCGCTGGGGCAATCTTCCGATGGTGGAGTCTGGCCAGCCGGATGCTCTTGTCGACCGCGTCGGCTTTGGTCCGGGCTGGGCCTGCCAGCACCTCTTCGGCCGCGAGCATGACGCCCTTGCTGTCCCATTCGTGGACCATGGCATCCCGTGCTAGGTCAGGGATCTGCGCGTCTGGTAGCAGCGCGTCGGTATCGCGCTTGCTGACCAGGTCGGCGCCCGCGCTGGCGTGGACCGCAGTCCCCACGTGGAGATGGACCCCCATGGGGCGACGCTCGCGCTCGATCACCGATCGCCGGAATGCTTCGCCGCACATGCTAAGCCGGTTGATTGCGGAAGGATGGAGCTGGAACTTCACGATTTACGTTTCTCCTCAGGAGTTGGCATATTTTCTGCCCCTCATCTGGCGCTTCTGTAGCGCGTCGCGGACCGCGTCTTTTGTTTTCCGTGGAGCCTTTTCCGGCTTGTCCCAGTCCCAGTCCTCCTCCTTTAACTCCTCGGCCAGCTTCATGGCGGCAGCCTGCGTTCGAAACCGGTTGGTGAGACCGGAATGCGCCACTCGCAGGCCCGTTGGGACGTGAGTCACCACCCAGCAATCCAGGTATTCCCCTTCATCCGTATCAGTCCATTGGTGCACGGCGAGAAATGCACCCACGGCAGTTGCCTCAACAAGCTGGCTCTCCACCTTGCCAATCGCTCGGATGAGGCATGGGACCGAGAGCGTCATATGTCCAGCCCCGTTGCCCGCAGGCGCTGCGCCAGATCGCCACTCCGCCATGCCCGCAGGCCCGCAACTTCCTGCGGAAACCCAAGCCGCAGTAGCTCCAGATTCGCCTCGTCGGCGTAACTCAGCGCAGCCCAGAGCCGCGTGTAGACGTCGCCCCACAGCTTCCGTAGCTTCCGCGATCTCCAGACCGCCGCGGTCTTCGCGAAGTAAAATGAACTTCCCATCGCCGTAGAATTCAGCAGCAGCTTCATTGAGGCTGGCCGCTCCTGGAACATCGACGTAGGTCGTTATCGTCTGGGTGACCACGATAATCATCGTCCGCCTCGCTGCCCTCGCGCTACCGGGGGCCGGTTGAGCCACGGCCCGAACTCGCGCTCAATCGCGGCCCGGACCCGCTCCGCCCGAGCGCCATCGTGTGGCTGGCGCCGTAGCGCGATCTGCGAGACGTAGGCGCGACTGATCCGCATTTTGCGCCCGATCCTGGCCAGAGTGCCATGGTACTGTCGGATCAAGCGCCGGCGCCTCGCGCGGGGTAACCCAAAGAAAGTCGGCACCTGAGCATCTGTCACGTTTACGACTGTACACCCAACAGCGGACACATGTCAAGCGGTAAATGAAAAAAATGTTGACACAGCACTATGTTGGTGTTACCATGCAATCGCGGGAGGTGTAAGCTATTGAAAGGAAAACGGAAAAATCCTAATGCCGTTGCCCTGGGGCGATTGGGCGGCAAAGCCACCGGCAAGGCCGGTGGCGGTTGGCGTGGCTTCTGGGATCGCATGAATCTAGATCAGCGCAAGGCATTCAGCCTACGCCGCTGGGAGAGCCGTCGTCGCCACGCCGCTGCGAGGTTAAGTCCTTAGGGGTGTCCCCTTGCGTGGCGTCTCGATATTGTTCTAAGTCACGTGTTATCAGCAGCTTACAGTAGTCGAAGATTTCTCTTGACACATGATATAGCGCTGTGTTATCGTGATCTCATGATTGATTTGGCTTTAGCTTGGAGTTTTTGGCTGGTCATTCGGTGGCCGCTGATTGCCAAGCGCGGCGGGTTCGCGGCGGTCACAGGGCAGAGGAGGCCCGAGAGATGAGACACGATGTACAGGACGCGATGAACCAGACAGAGGAGATCCGGCCGATCCGCTCGGAGCTGCGAGCAGACGGCTACTATCACCTGCGCGCCCGGGACGGCCAGCGGCGCGTCATCGGGAGTGGCCACGCCAACACGGTGTTGGCCAATGCCGGCTGGCCGCGCCGGGGCGAAGCCGCAGTGCTGTGGGTCCACGCCGATCCCGCCTGATCCGCCGCCCTGACCCTGCCCCTTCGCTGAGGGGGCGGGGATGAGGGCAGAGGAGTTCAAGGAGAAACGCAATGGGATATATGATGCTGAGTGCACAGTGCTACAGTTGCGGGGCCGTGTTCATGTCGAATCCGAGTCGGGTGCCGTCCTTGCGGCTACCCGATGAGACGCAGGTGGTATTTTGCCGCTCATGCGTTGAGGTTGCTAACCCGACACGGATCGCTAACGGCCTCTCTCCAATACCAACCGCTGGGGCCTATGAGGCTGAGGAGGTCTCATGACCCAACTCACCCAAGAGGCCTACGCGCTACGGATCGTCCTCCGCGGCATCGAGGAACTGCGACGCGACATAAATTCGCTCGGGCGACCGAGCATGGAGCGCTGGTACCGCCACTTCAACGCGCTCTGCGATATGCAGCAGCAGCTCCGTGTCGACTGGCCGGACGAGGCCGTGCAGATCGACGCCTGGGAAGCGGAGCGCCACCAGGATGTGGAGTTCGCGGAGAGAGGAAGCTAAGGTGAGCAAATTCAGTGAGTTCCATTTACCTTGTGCTCCATTCGTGTAATAAAATTACACGAATCCGCCCAATGAGGACCTCAATGCAGCCGACGAGCCGTAAACGGCGGGTTGACCACTGCCGGCGGTTCCGCACTGTCGAGCGCCGCATCAATCATGCGGTGCAGGCTCTGGCGAGCCGTCGCCAGCGTCTCCATCAGCGCCGCATCTTCAGCGGCCACCGCTTGCCGGAGCATGAGCAACCCGTGTAATTCACAGCCGATCAGCGCTCCGGTTTGGGCCGCGGCAACGAACTGTGATCTGTGGTAAGCCCCAAAGTGCTGCCCGAACAGGCCGGCGAAGGTCTGCCATTCCTTGGCCACGCGCTCCGGGTCATCGGCGGCGTAAGTGGGCCCGGCGATCAGGACTCCGCAGGGACGGCAGGCGGCGGTCATGACCAGCACCTCCAGCGCCAGAACTGCCACCATGGGGGCCATTTCCGCCGTGCCTCCGCCATCGCGACACCGGTAAGGTACGCAAGATGTGCGTCGGCGTCGCTCAACTCAGGAAGCGCGGGGGCGTAGCGTCCCTCCAGGCATCCTTGCTCGTCCGCCTGCACCTGTGGCCACTGCCGATCAAGCGAACCGGCAATTTGGCGAACCGGGGCCACTGGCGCCCGCAGCCTGCACTGGCCGTACTCGCCGTCTGGGCTCAACGGCAGAAACGCTATGCACTCACCGCAATGGATCATTGGACTATGCCCTATGCCCTCGTCTTCCGCCTTGCGGTCCAGGATGGCCACGTCCAGGATGGCCACCTCCTCAACCGTAATAGGATCCTCGGGGCGTTCTGGCGTGTGCCAGTACTTTCCGTTGTACGCGAGCAGCAGCGCGGCATTTCGCGTTTTCATCTCTGCGTTCTGAAACATCGCTTGGTTTCCTTGCGCGCCTATGAGGCGTAGGATGCGGCGACCCCCATATGACACCCGGTAGTAGAGCCCGACCTGTAATTCTTCAACCCTCATGCCCCCCTCCTCTCGGCTTGCGCGTCTTGGTTGGCGGTTCCGACGCCGGCGGCACGTCACCAGGATCCGGCTCCGCATAGGCGTAGAACCCCGCAAGAAACTCCGGCAGTGTAGTCGCCACCGGACCTAGAATTTCCCAGACCGGCGCGATCCGTTGCAGGGTCGGTAGCGCCTCCCCGAACGGAACCGAGATCACCTGTTCATAGGTGGCCGCGCCCCAGCGGTGCTCGAACTTCTCAGCGAACTCATCGCCAGCCATTCCCAGGTCGATAGCGTTCCGCATCAGCCGCGCCATTTCGACGAGCATCTGGACTTGCGGGCTGAGCGGCGTCGGTTGCGGATGTGTCGTCGACGTCGCGGCTGTCCGCGTGGCGGGCGGCGGAGTCAGCGCCGGGTTGCTCGCGGCGCCCCGTGTCGCCCAGGCGTAGAATCCATCGGCTGCCGTACGCAACGTGCTGAGCAACTCGGGCATGGCTGGCGATTGGATCACGGCGTTCCACCACCGGCCTCCTCCACCACCACCCTCATCGCCGCCACCGAAGAACTCTTTGACCCTCGCCAGCTTGTCCAGGTTGGCGAACAGGCCGGCGTCGGGGTCCGGGGGCGCCGTCTTCGCCTTGACGACCTCCAGGATCAGTTCCGTCTGCCGGGCCTGCAACGCGGCCTCGCGGGCTTGGCTGTCCGCCTGCATCTTCATGAGCAGTTCGACCAGCCTGTTATCGCCGTTCGCGGTTGCTGGTTTGAGTTTCTCGACGACGCCGAGGACTTCCTTGACGATGGCGAGGCCCCCTGCCCCGCTGTCCTGCTTCAGCGTCCCAACCAGCATCTCGGTCCCCTTGCTGTAGGTTGAGCTGAGCAGGTCCAGCGCTTTGCCGATGGCTTGGCCCTCCACGCTCTGGGCCGGGTGCTGCTGTTTCATGTTGCCGAGCATCTCCCGGACCAACCCGATCAACGCCGCGTTGTCGCTTGTCTTTCCGTCCACGCCTTCATCGCCCTTCAGGAGCCCGCGGGCGCGCAGTCCTTCGATGTATGAGCGGTTCTCTTGGTGTCCCATGTCCAACTCCCTCAGATCCCGCACGGGCGGGTAGTCGTCATCCTTAAGCTTGATCTCAGTCTTGCAAACCGTGTTGACGTGATGGGGTCGGGACTGATCGACCAAAACGATCTGGTAGGTTCCGGAACCGAACTTTCTGAGCAGGTAATCAGAATCGAAGGGTTCTTCGATGACCGCCAAGTTATTCTTGTTGTTCGGGTTGCTGAGTTGGCGGACGATGATCGGCCAGAGGCTATATAGGTAGGCCTTATAGCGGCCCCACAGCCCCGGTTCAATCGACCCGATCAGCTTCCAGAACTCCTCGGCTGTAATCTTCCTGTTCTTGTGAGTTTTGAACGGATCGCGCGGATCGATCTCCTGATCCTTCTGGTCTTTGGTTTCCGTTTGTACTTTTGCCATTGTGTTTTTCCTTGTGGTGTTTGCGACAGAACCACCTGACCGCCAAGGGCTTCGAGTAGTCGTCGTGGTGGGCTTCAATGTCGTACCAGGTCCCGCAGACTTCACAGGGAGTTTTCTTTAGCTTGCCCCGGCGAAGTCGCATCTTTACTACGGCTCTGGCCCTTTCCTTGAGTCCAGATTTCCATGGCCACTTCCCGGCCCGACGTTGTGCCCGCATCCAAGCAGCATGGCAAGATCGGCACTTCCCCATGGCGTGAAGCTCCGGAATCGGGCATCCTGGGTAGGGCCCCGTCCAGCGCGATCGCTGTTGAGCGTGAAACGGCACAGGAACCAAACTAAGCCGTTACTATACTCTATGTTGCAAAGCGGCGCAACAACAAATGTGAGTATCGGTGTAGCATGTTCCTGACGGCCAGCGGTTGAGCGTAACCGGGTCTCCCTTCGTGGCTGAGGCCTGACCACGCTCCCGCCGGCCGCACAGGAGCGGACACGCTAACGCAGGCGCAGCCTACACGTCCACGGTGGCCGGGGGTCCAGTACGACCGCATCCCCGCCGACGACTCCGACCGCACCACGTACCTGACTGGTGGCATGATGGCCACGCAGGTCCTCCAGCGCGTCGGGGCACCCGGGGTCGCACAGGCGACCCGTGAAGCGCTGGCGGGGATTCCCCTCGGGGCCACCCGGCAGCAGATCGCCGATGCCGTGTGGCGGTGGGCCAGGGAGAACATGGAGCTCGTGGACCATGAGGCCCTGGCCTGCGAGATGGCCGGGGCCTGTTCGGGCGACGTGCAATTTTTGGTTGATCCCGAGCTCGCCGCGCTCCAGCGGCGGGGTGACTGCGCGATCTACACGCCACTCGTCTGCTCGATGCTGTTCACCGCCGGGGTACCCTGCCGGATGGTCGTCGTCGCAGCCGACCGGGCTGAGCCGCGGCGGTTCTCCCACGTCTACGCGGCAGCCGTCCTCGAGGACGGGTCTCTCTATCCGCTCGATGCTTCTCATGGGCAGGCGCCTGGCTGGGAGACCCCGAACCAGCACAGGCGGGCGGTCTGGTCGGTTTTTGGGTTGCGGCTATGGTGAGGCCATGGTCATAAACGCTGGACGCCGTCAGGGCTTTGGTGATTGGGCACCTCCTGACATCATTGGCGGAATTGAACAGCCGGTGTCCGGTGGTTTCAACTGGGATACCTTCGGCGACATACTTGACCGTGGCCTTACCTTCACGACGCGGGTCCTGACGTTGCGGCCGCCACCGGGAACCACAATCCAGACCGGGCAGCAAGGAACCATTGTGCAGCGGACGTCGACCGGGCTGGCTCCTGGCATCATCGGCTTCCCAGGCGGCATTGGCGGCATCGGGATGGGCGGGATACTCCTATTGGGTGGCGGGGCGTTGCTGCTGTACGCCGCCATGAAGGGGCGCCGGTCATGATGATCGGTCTGGGGGCAACGCTGGAACCAACCAAGGCATCGCCGGTCAACGTAACCGAGGTCTTTCGCTGGGTTCTCTACGGCATCGGCGGGCTGTTTTTGTGGCAGGCCCTCCGGGCTGTCCGGAAGTAAATAGCGATGAAACTGATGAAACTTTTTCGATGTGTCCAAAACGACAGTTGGCGGTTACAACTATACGAGCTATTAGCAGTGCCGGCGCACTTATGGCTCTGGGCATGCGCGCGTTTGTGTGGGGGCCACTTCGAGTGCGGCCCCGTCAGTGATCCGGCCGATCCGCTTGACGCTTGACTGAATATGCTGCTCAGCTATCCAATCCGACATGGACTGTTCGGCCCGGTGACTGGCCAGATAATCCAGACCGGGGGCGCGACCACGGTAGCGGTCGGAGGCGCGATCGCAGCACCGGGAGCCATCACGGCGGGCGCCTTGGCGATCCCGATCGCTGGCGCGGTCGCCGCCGTCGGGCTGATCATCTACGCCTGGGCGTCCAGGCGCAACGCCCAGAAGGTTGCCACAACCCAGGTGGTCGACGAGGCTGAGCCGCTCTTGGACCAGAACGTCAGAGCCTTCTTGTCCTTGTCGGAGCCGACCAGCACCGACCAAGCGGCGGCGCTCCAGTACTTCGATGCCGTGTGGGGCCAAGTCGTGAAAGAATGCCGCGCAATCGGCGGCGGTGCTGGCGAGCGGTGCATCGCGGAGCGCCAGGAGGGCGCCAATCCACCATGGGAGGTCTGCGCGCCAGACTGCCCCAACTGGTTTGAGTTGTACCGCGATCCGATCGAGCAGGCCACCGTTTCCCAACCTTCCCTTGCATCCGTACTGGGGCTCCCAAGTCTGGGGGGCCAAGGGAGCCCCGTTTTTGGACTACTCGGCGCCGGGTTGCTGGCGTGGGCGGTGGCCTCATGATCGTCACGACCCGGAGCCGGCGCCGATTCTCATCGCTTGGAGACACCTGCCCGGCCGGCCAGTTCTGGGAAGCCGGTTGGGACGGCCAGCCTGGTCAGTGCCTCGTCCAGACCCAGAGCCTGGAGACATCCGGTACTGATGTGGGGACACCCTATTATCAGGGAATATATGGCCCCGCGTCAGTGTCCCCGGTTGGCATCAGACCATTGAACCTCCAGACCCTCGATCCGGCTGTCAGGGCTGCGATTGTCGCCGCCGGCCACACGATCGACTGCCGGCGCGAATGCGACCCGATGTGCATGGGGGGTCCTTTCGCCGGAGATCAATGCTGTTCAGAACTCTGCTCGGTGGATGGTGGGCCCTATGAGCACGGGGCTTACGCGATCAATGCCTCGCCAGGGGTGCTGTTGACCGAGTTGACCGGCGGGCTCCCGTTGTTTGGTCGTGCCCAGCCATCGTCCGCTACGCCGCCTTCCACGCCAGCTCCGGCTGTTGCGCCTCCACCCAGTCCCGGCTGCCCGCCGCCACCGCCGGAGTATTCGCCGGACCCATTGGTCTGGGGAGCCCGCCAGGGGCTCTACGCCCAGGCGCTCGCACGCTGTGCTGGACTGAAAGTCAACCTTACGCGACCGGCTGGCTCAAAGCCCGACTATGTCCAGATTGTAACCCAAAGGGTAACGCCACCGGCTGACATCTGGTCGACTCCAGGAGATGGTATTACCCCTTGGCCCAATGGGGCCCAAGAAGAGACAGGCGATGGAACCAGCGACCTGTTCGCTCGGTTGCAAGAGCCAGCCTTCGGCTCGATCCCGTGGTGGGCGGTGTTGGCGGCTGCTGGCGCCTTGGCCTTCTCGGGAGGCCGTCAATGATCACCTATATGGGCACCAGTCGCCGCCCGGGATTAGGCGCCATCACACCCCGCAACCTGGACTGTGCGATGGCCCAGTTCAGTGCAACCGACCCACCGGTCTGTGGTGAATACGCGGCCTGGGGTGGGCAGTGCTCGCCGGAACTCTGGGGTTTCGATACCTGCGCGGTAGCCCAGGAACTCTCTGGCCGGGTCAAGAGTGGCGGCGACATCAGCCTCTTGGCTCAGTATATTCGGTTCGGAGACTTTGCCAGCCATGTCAACGGGTGGTCCCCAGAGCAGCTTGCCAGGGCTCAGCAGCTTTACGCCAACTTCATGGCTGGCGGGTCGATCGTGTCGCAGGCCCCGCGGGCGGTGGTTGAGACCGCGGCCCAAGTGGTTCCAGTGGTTCCAGCGGTTCCAACGCCCGTCGTCGTCGTGCCAAGCGAGCCAGTCCAGCACCCGAGTCCTCTCAGCCCGCTGGCCTACGATGAGTGGCCCACGGAGGCGCCGGCGGGACCCGCATCCGGTTACGTCGAGACGGCCAGCCAGCTTGCGACACAGCCGATAGCTGGAATTCCGGCCTGGGCTTGGGGGCTTGGGCTGGTGGGCTTGGTCCTGGCCTTCAAGGGAGGGCTGAGATGAACCCAGCTAAGCTTCTGGCGATTGCCGTTGGAGGGTACTTCCTCTACAACTGGTTTCAGGATCAGGAAATCTTCGGTGGTGTCGCCAACAACGAGCCAAGCGGCGGAAAGCCAACTGGTGAAATGCAGTTGGTCACAAAGGCGCCCCCGACGCCTGCCCCGAGCTTGAAGCAGCGGTTACTCGCAGAGGCGCACGCGGGCGGTTATACCGACCCCGTGCTCCTCAACATGCACGAGTGGTGCTTTTACTACGCACAAGTCGCCGGCAAGCCTTGCCCCGATCCAACGTTGCTACTGCCGGGAATCGCTCAGGACCTGCGGTTGCCGGTCGATCAATTTGTCGCCGGCGCAACCCAATACGGGCTGAGTGGGTTGCGCGGCTGGAGGCGCTGGTGATTGCCTGGAATCCAGCCCGCGGTCTCAGCGCTGTGGATACGGCCCCAAGTCCGTGGTGGTGTGAAACGCCTACTTGGTTACCTTGGCCATTTGGCTTGACCCGTGAAGAAAGATCCTTGTGCCAGTATGCTGGTTTGGAAACCAGGCCTCCGGCTGGTCCAGTAGTGTATCCGTATCTCGGACCGGAGCAAACGCCAGCTGCGGTAATTGCAGCCCAAGCGGAAGCCCAACGCAGGGCCGCAGAAGAAGAAGCGGCGAGGCTAGCTTCCGACCAAGCTCGACAGATCGATTTGAATCGGTGGCGGTACCAGATCGGCTTTGGCGAAGGTGTTGGAGAAGAAATAGAACCAGATTGGATCCTCTGGGGCCTGCTGGGCGTTGGCGCCTTGGTGGCCATAAAGGCGGTGAAGTGATGCTCGTCCAGAGACGCGGCATCGGCGACACCTCCACGACGGCAGGCTACTGGAGCACGTTCTTCGGCGGTGGCGGTGAGTCAGTACTCACCGGTGGCGGTAGCGGTGAGGCTCCAGGCACCCTGTGTGCAGACGGGTTGCCCCGCGATGTCGTCGATGGTGTGCTGCAACCCTGTGGGGGGGCTGCGATGCCGAGTTGGTTTGCACGCAACTCCAACCTGGTGATTGGCCTCGGCGTCGGGATCTTAGCGCTGGCGCTACTGAGGGGAGGGCGACGGTGATGGAAATCCTGGAAACGCTCCCTGGCTTCATCATCTTCATCATCGTGCTCCTTGCGTGGTTTGGTGTGTTTGCGTTGCTCGTGACGAGGAGATTATTGTGACACGCACCCAGGCCATCGACAAGGTCCGCAAGCTGCGCGCGCTCGCCGCGGGGGCCGGCGTCCGCGCCGAAGCGGAAACAGCTTGGGGCAAAGCCTTCGATCTCGCGAAAGCTCATGGCCTGACCGAAGCCGATCTGGTCGGCGACAAACCGAAGGTGCCCTGGGGCCCCCAGGTTGTCCCGATCTACGAGTCGCTCTGGGCGCAACCCGGAGTAGCTGACGCGGTCTCGCAGGTCCTCGATGGCCTCAAGGACGCGCTACTCCACGAGCTGGGCGTGCCAGACACAATGGCCCGAGTGGCAGCGCGGAACCGCCGCCGGAGGTGCGCATGATCGTCAGCACACCGGTTCGGGCGTTCACCGCCGACCGCTGGAACGTTCGGGATGCGCCGATGCAGCGCGGACTATCGGGTGGTTGTTCGTCGTGCTCGGGGCTCGGCGCGTTGGATGCTTGGTGGCCATTTCCGGGACTGCCGATGTGGCCGGCCCTCATCGGTGCCGGGTTGCTCACTTGGTGGCTGATACGCCCAAGGCTGGCGTACCAATTCACCGAGACAGCAACACCCCGGCGCCGGCGCCAGGCGAAGAAGGAGAAGCCATGAACGTGACCCGTATTCTCGGTGGCTTGCAAATTGTGGCCCTGGCCGCTCAGGGGACCCCCGATCTCTTGGGACTGGTGGCGCCGCGCTATCATCCACTGTTTCACTTCGCCGTGTCGGTGATTCAGGCGCTCGGCTGGTGGGCGCAGCGGGGGTACGACCAGGCTGGAACCCGCACCCCCGGAGGAGTAGTCTGATGCCTCGACGGTCAGGCCGGTTCGACAGGTGCGTGGCCCAAGTGCGTGGCCGGGGCGGGATAGAGTCGCTCGACGCGAACATCCGGCAAACTCGTAAGGAATTAGCACGGCTCAACCCAGCCTCCGAGGCCCAGGAGCTCTCGGAGGCGTTCCACGGCCGGGAAGCTGGCGAGGAAACCGAGATCGTCGAGGACCTGCACGAGCACGAGTACCTGACCACGCTCGGCGAGCTGGTGGAGTTGAAACTGAAGGGTGGCGTCAAGCTGAAGAAATTCGGTGGCACGCTCCTGGCGTCGAACGAGGCCGGCACCCAGATGTACCTGCGGGGCGGAGACCAGGCGGTGAGCCTGGCTGACTTCCCGGAGGTGGACCCGACGAAAGAACTGGTGACGTTGGGCAAACTTCAGAAGCTGGTCTACGTCACCGACAAGCAGCACCTGGGCCGAGAGGATCGCAAGCGCGGACCCTACGAGCACGAACTGGGCGAAGAGTCTGGTCGGTTGCCGGATGTGGTGTACGACGTGGTGAACGCCAAGCTGTTGTTTTCCGGCGGGTCCTACCACATCGACCGGGACATGGACGGTGGGTACTCTGCGGGAGTGAGGGACTGACTATGCCATTTGAAGCTGGTTTGAGCCGCGTGTGGTACAGAAAAGGCAAGACGGCAGGTCGCAGTTCCCGCTACTCAGATATGTATGAGGCGTGGAGCTACGCCAGCAAAAAAGCCAGCACAACTCCGGGCAGGCGAGTTACCCAGCAAGAGTCATTTTACCAGGGCTACATTGACGCCCAGGAACGCAGTAACCCCGGATGGATCAAGGCGAAAGCGATCCGGGTCCGGCGGGTGAACGGTCGGGCCGTGCTCGATATCCTGACCGGCGGCCCGATCCCGAAGCGGGGGTCCAAGGTACGGCGACAGAATGTACGGAAATGGGGCGTGAATTTGCCACCGAGTGCCTATGGCCCACCACTGAGCACATATCGGAAATCGAATCGGGTGGCCAGCCGGCGCAAGCCGGCGAAACGGAGGAAACGATGAAGAACTGGAAAACCTCGGTGTTGGGGGGATTGGTGATCGCGACAGGCATTTTCGGCGCCATCAACGACCCCAGGAAGGCGACCGACATGCAGACCATCTCGCAGATGGTTGGTGGACTCGGGCTGCTGCTCGCGAAGGACCACGACGTCACGGGTGGCAAGCGCAAGCAGGAGGTGGACCGCTGATGCGGTTCATCCTGCACAGCAGCCATGGGGGCTTCGGCCCCTGGGATTGGGCGACCGCCAGAGAACGCGGCATCGGTGGCTCGGAGACTAGCCATATCGAGATTGCGCGGCGACTGGCGCGGCGCGGCCACGAGGTGATCTCCTATGCTCCGGTGCCACTCGACTCGGTGCGCTTTCGTCTAGGGTTTGCCGTCGATGATGCTGGGGTCGTGTGGAAGCACCACGAAGGAGCCGACTTTACCCTGCCTGGAACCTGGCTCGTGTACCGCGCCCCAACCGTGATCGACCGGTTCCCGGAAGCGAGCCGCGTCAACCAGCGGATCTACCTGATCTGTCAGGACGTGTGGTATCACGATCTGACTCGCGAGAACGGCTCCAAGTTTGACGCTGTGGTGGCTCTCTGCTTCGAACACGCGAAGTACCTGTACGAGCGCTACGGGCTCGACAACATCGGGATCTCGTCAAACGGCATCTGCACGGACGAGCTGTTGCGGCTGCCCAACGAGCGCCGCCATGTCAACCGGCTGATCTGGGCATCGTCGCCAGACCGTGGCCTCTTGACGCTGCTCCGGATCTTCCGGCGCGTGCGGGAGCGCGTGCCCACCGCCGAGCTGCACGTCTTCTACGGCTTCGACAACATCGACAAGGCAATCGCCGACTGGCAAAAGGCGCATCCGACCGCGCCCGGCGCTGCGCATCCGTGGGCGCGCGCGAAGGCTGAGATCCTGCGGGAAGCCGACCAGCCGGGTGTGGTCTGGCGAGGTCGCGTCGGCCAGCGGGAACTCTGGAGCGAGTTTCTGCGGGCGAGCTTCTGGGTTTACCCGACCGACTTCACCGAAACGTCCTGCATCGCCTCCATGGAGGCCATGGCGCTGGGCTGCATCCCAATCACGCGCCCCTACTGGCCTCTCGCGGAAAACGTGCAGCACGGCGTCCTGATCGACGGGGACCCGGTTGGGGATGCGCTGGTGCGGGCCCGCTACGTCAAAGCCATCGTCGAGCTCATGGGTGACCCGGTGATGCGGGAGCAGTGTCGCGCGGACATGATGCCCTGGGCGCAGGAATATTTCAACTGGGAGGTGGTCGTGGACCAAGTGGAGGAATGGGCCGCGGAGGCAGCACAATATACGGACGAGGTGATGCCCGGGATAGACCCCTTGTGCGTAACATCCCCGGTTCTCCAGGAGGCGTTGGCGACATGAACATGTACGCCCAGTTCGGCTTTCAAAACCGACACGCCGCCGGCGTGATCCTCAACGTCGGGTCCAATTGCGATCCCGCCGGACTGGGGGCGCGTGGCGCGGTCAATGTGGATCTCCACAGGGTCAGTCCGGCCACCGGAATACGAAACCGGGTTGACGCCCTGGCCGACGCGCGCGCCCTCCCGTTCCGGGGAGCCTTCGACACGGTGGTCATCGGGGATCTGCTGGAGCATCTGCGGTTTTCCCAGATCATACGGGTCCTCCGCGAGGCGAAGCGTGCCCTGCGCCCACAGGGCAAGATCGTGGTGACGTGCCCGGACGATCATCGCACCATTGAAGAGCAGGCGCAGTTCGGCAAGGAAACTGAGTATGCGCCTGGCGTCCAGGCGCTTCACGCCCGCCGGATGCCCCTGGAGCTTCTGTGGGCCCTGGTGGAGTTGGCGGGGCTGCGGGTCAGGCAGGCCGAGATCATCCACTATCCGCACTATTCCGGCTGGGGGCTCGTCGTATGCTGATGCACCGAAAGACTCTCGGGACCGTGGCCTACATGGGCGGCGTGGCTGCGGTGCTGGAGAAGTTCGCCTGGTCGTGGGGCCAGATGGTCCAGTTCAACGCCGAGAATATGCGGTCGGGAGAACAGATCCACTACGCCCGCGCCACGGCGTCCTATCATGCCTACGCCCGGAACGAGTTGGCCGAGAACATGATCGGCGACTGGCTCCTGATGCTCGACACCGACCACGAGTTTGAACCGGATCTGGTGATCCGGATGGTTGAGTTGGCGCAGAAAAACAAGCTGCGCATCCTCAGTGCCATGTACCAGTACAAGGGATGGCCTTATGCGCCGGTGGCGTTTGGCGGAACACCCGGGGAGCGGCGGCAAATCACGGACTGGTCGGACGGCATGAAAGCGTTCCGGATCGCCTCCGCGGGGGCCGGGTCGCTGCTCGTCTGCCGGGACGTCTTCCAGGAGATCCGGGAAAAGCTGCACGAGTTGCCGTTCGACCCGATTCCGCCGATCGGGGAAGATCATTCGTTTTTCAGCCGCGCCGGTCGATGCGGGATCGCGGCGTGGTGCTCGGCGGATATTCAGTCGCATCACCTGGAGATCCGGCCCGTCTCGTTGGAATTGTACGATCGTCCTGGCCTGGCCGCATCCGGCGGGACCGCAGTGGAAGGACTTCAGTAAAGGAGAAAGCAAATGGCAGTGACTGTTACGTACGAGTTTCCGAGTTCGGCGGTTCCGACGCTCGGCGGTGGGGACGACACGGTACAGGGCACCATCCTGACCGACGGGTCTGCCACGTCAATCACGGTGACCCACGGACTCAACGTCAGCGATCAGGACAGGTCCTGGGGCTTTCCGGAGGTCTACATCGAGCCGCTCACCCGGCTGCCGACGAATCTGTTCGTGTCGTTCAAGAACGCGAGCGCGGTGGAGTTCACCTTCTCGGCTGAGGTGACGCTGTTCCGTTTCCGGATCAAGCGTCCGCACCACGTGGGGCGGTGAGGAGGACAACATGGCAGTCGTGACACGCAGGACCAAGCTCATCAACCCGAAGGGGCGGCGCCGGCGACGGCGCAACCTGACGGCTCGCCAGATCAAGTTCTTCGGCACCAAGCGCCAGAAGGCGGCGCTCCGGGCGACCCGCCATCGGGCGCGGTCGAAGCCCAAAGCGAATCCCCGGCCCAAGCGGTCTCGCGGGCCGGCGGCGCCGAAGCGGCATCGGCGCCGATCCAATGTCAGCGAGATCATCACCGCCAGCCTCGCCGGTTTGGCAGGAGCCAACCCGGCTCGGCGGCGCAAGCAAAGGAGCAACACTATGGCACGTTCGAGAAAGCAAAAGGCGGGCCGGCGGCGGGCGTCCAGCACCCACAAGCATCGCCGGTCCAATCCGAATCCTCACGCGCAGCACAAGCGTTCGCCGCGGCGGCGAGCGCGACGGGCTAACCGCCACCGGCGCAACCCGGCCGGCGTCGGCCGCGTGGGCGGCCTGCTGATGAGCGGTGTGTACGTCGTCGGGGGCGCGGTCGGCACCAGGATGCTGACTCAGGCAATCCTGGGGGCCAAGAACTCGGGGATCCTCGGCTATGGCGGAAACGCCATCGCGGCCTTCGGGCTCTCGTGGGGCGTCAGGAAGTTCATTCGCAACCCGCACGCAGCCAACATGGTCCTCGTGGGCGGTTTCACGGCTCTGGCGATCCGGCTGTTGCAGGACTACACGCCGCTCGGCCAATACGTGCAGGCGAACCTCGCCGGCATGGGGATCCGGGGTGACACCGGCATGGGCCTGCTGTTGCAGAACAGCTACACCCAGCCCACCGTCTACGACGAGGGTGGGGCGGTCATGCCGAGCCGTTGGCGGGCCCTGGTGGCGCCGCCGGTCGTTGCGGCCGGGGTAGCGGGAGGGCGTGGCATCGGTCGCTCGACGTACCGGACGAGCACGTATGCGTGAGTGGGGCCGCTGAACGCGGCGGTATTGTCCTGGGGCGGCGCGGGCCAAGTGCTCGCCCCGCCTTGGGGGCAAGACAACTTTTTCTGAAAGAGGAGCATCGACATGGCATCACGCGGAAACGTTTTTCTCGAAGGTCAGGTAGACGAAGGGCCGTGGCCGATATACGACCGGGCCATCATCCTGGCCGCTGGCGCTGCGGTGGCGACCAGCTACAACTTTTTCTCGACGCCCATCGGCGGCACGAAGACCAAGCAGGACACGAACCTGCGCGGCCAGGGCAACACCCTCCAGACGATGAATCTGGCTGTGCAGTCGGTCGGCTTCGCGGTGCGCTCGAACGTGCTGCTGGCCGATCTCCAGACCTTTCTCGAAACGTACTACTTCGAGTTCAAGGTGGGGGACGCCATCTACGCCGAAGGACCCCTGCACCTGTACCCGGCCGGGGTCGGGATCGCCGGCCTCTCCACCCGCACCAACGAGGCGGCGATCAACATCGGAGAACCGACCCTGATCGCTGCGCGGCGGTTCCCGGACTACCCGAGGCTCATCCCGCCGAACGTGCATTTCGGCGTCGACGTCTACACGGGCGGCACGGGCTTCACGCTGTCGGCGGCTACGACGTCGCCGGCTGGCGCCGGGTTGCAGATCATGTGCATCCTCGACGGGCTACGCACGAAGGCCGTCCAGGCGTAGTGGCGAGTTGAGAAGATTGGCGACAGGGGGTCGGGCAGCGACCCGGCCCCGCGTCGTTCGCCCGAAGGGAGATCGACATGATTGACATCTATGGCGGGAAACTCGATCCCGACCAGTTCACCGCGTTGCCGTTCAAGTACGTGCGCGATATTACGCTCACGGCGTCGCAGCTCTTGACCTCGCAAGCTGTCAGCCTGCGGGGTCGTGAGGCGTATTTTCTGGTCCTGCGTCTCATGGCCACGTTCACTGGAGCGTTTCGGACCCAGATCCGCACCTCTGACACGCAGGCCTACCACGCCAACGGGTTGTCGGGTGGCAACGATCGGGTCCGCAACGAGTGCCTGTGGGGGACGGCGGCTCGTCCGTATGTGCTGCCTGTGGCGATCGTGGTCCCGGCAAACAGCGCGATCCTGCTGGACTTGGAGGATATCTCGGTCGCCACCAACACGCTGCATCTCGTCTTCGACGGCGTCCAGCTATTCAGAAAATGAGGATCACTGGAGCACTGCCGAGCTTAAATCCATGGGCGGATGCCGGTCTCTACGGACTCCGCCGAGACGGGGCGCCGTTCATGGACACCCCGGCGTCGATGGTGGGGTCATGGTCGCTAGAGGAGCCGCTGAAGCGGTGGCTGCACGGAAACTACGCCCTCCACTTGGTGGTGGTGCCACGGGTAGCCGATCTCCCGGTCGCGGCGCGTGGCCAGGTGGAGGACCAGGCCACCATTCCCCCGGGATCGTGCTTGGTGGCTCTATCGGGGGCGTCGGACCAGACCGCTGGTTTCCGGTTTACCGTTTACGATGTCGGGGCAAAGCGGTTTGTGCTCAGCGACCAGTGGGACGAGTTGGCCACCGGCGCACAAGACACCACCGACGTTGAGTCCCAGGGGTTGGTCCTCCCAACGCCGTATCTGATTCTGGCGCCTGGTCTCCTCCAGGTGCGGGTGGCCAATCTGGCTACCGTGGCCGCCGACATGCAGTTGCTCCTGCATTTCGCGACGCCGGGAGGTGTCCGGTGAGGCATCGACAGCGCGGCGGCTTTGGATGGCTTCACCCCGGGACCGTACCGGCGATGTTTCTCCCGGGGGCTGTGCCGGGGGTGCTTAACGAGACCAGCCGCGAGGTTCGCCGCGAGCAGCCGGCATCGACGCTTCAGTCTGATCTTGTAGAGCTTGAAACCTACCTGCGGTCCCAACGCGGCCTGGAGGCTGGAGCCGAAGCTGGCGCAGGAGCGGCCGGCGCGGTGCTGGTTCCTGAGCCGGCTTCATATCCTTGGACGGTGGCGCCGCCTGGTTACGAATCTTTCTTGACCCCAGGGGTGATCGCGACCCCAGCCAACACCGGCGTGGACAATACCGTCCTGACCCTCACCGTCCCAAACGGCTATTACGGCGTCCTCAATAAGCTGACGCACTACTACAGCTCACCGTCACTGGTCCCTGGGTCAGGGGACATCACTTGGAGGATCACCCGCGACAACCAAGCCATCAAGAACTTTGGGGCCATCACGGTGGAGTTTGGCCGGGAGCAACCCTGGCCGATTGATGGCATCCCGATGCTCCCCGGCCAGGTCTTTCGCTACATCGTGAACCACGCGGCCGCCTCCGTGCTCCCGAGCGCCGGCACGTTCATCATTGTGTTCTTTGGCGGGTACTTCTATCCGCAACAATACGAGAGGTCTGGATGATCTCAAGACTTAAGGCTTTGTCGTTAGTAGCTTCGATGACCCTGCTGATTCTAGTGGGTTTGGCTTCCTTGCCACTGGAGATCCCGGTGGTCACTCCTGCCAGGGTACGAGACCTGCTTCTACCTGAGGCACATGCACAGTCCCCCAGCATCGTCTATCAGGCGTTGGCGCTTGCCCGCACGACGACTGGAACCCTGGGGCCAGTCCGGAATATCGGCCAAATCAACCACCAGCTTCTGGTTGTCGTAACGGAGGTAGCCGGTGGGAATCTCTGTGGCGAAGGTACCATGAACATAGGGCTAGAAGGTTCGCACGACAACCTGATCTGGGCCCGGATAGGCTGGATCTTGACTGGAGCTGATTTACGGGACGACTCGCCAGCGGGTAATCCATATGGCTTAGTCAAAGCGGATGGGAACTTCCCGTACATTCGGGTGAACCTGCGCGCCTTTGACACCGCGCAGTGCATCCTGGATGTGTACTATACGGGGATGCTCCAATCTTCGGCAGAGCCCTTCAGAATCAGGAGTTACTCAGAGCAAGCCGCTGCGGGGACCGCTACTTTCACGATTCTACCGGCTTTAGCAACAGCCAAGCCGGTTCTTTATGGATTCTCCCTCTGGAACACAGCAGCGATCAGTACTTACGACATCCGCTGTGGTGGTACAACAAATATCTTCAGGCTCACGAATCACTGTGTAAACTGCGGGTTCCTGAAAGAACCAGGACCAGCTCCGGCTTTCATTTACTGCCTCGACGGCCAGGCCCTGGATTTTGTTGGTACCAACGCGGCGGCGGTGCGGGACGTGTTTGCCTGGGCGAGGTATGAATGATCTCTCGGCTCCGGAGATATCTGCTCCTGCTGCTGTTCGGGGTCTTGGGCTACGCGCAGTTCTACCAGACCCGAGATCCCAACTGGCAGACCACCGGGGTCGGGGCCCTGGCCAGCCTTCCCGCAACCTGCACCGCGAACGTCGATGTCTACATCTGCAACGGCACGGGCTGCGCCACCAACGGGAGCTACTACTACTGCACGGTGGCGAACACCTGGACCCTGGGGGCCCCGCCGGCCGGGGCTGGAGGAGGCTCCGGGGTCACTAGCGGCTGTGGCGTAGAGTGGATCTCCGCCCTGACCTTCGAGGTGGGGGCCTGCAACTACCAGATCAAAGGAATCAGCTACACCAGCCCTCTGACCAGCGTGACACTGAGCGCCGCGGACCCTACCAACCCCCGGATCGACGTGATCGGCGTCGATGTCACCAGCGCCGTCTTTACGCTCGCGGGGACCGCCGCGGCCTCTCCGGTCCAGCCCACCGTGGATGCCAGCACGCAACTCCAGCTCACCTTCGTGACCGTCGGGGCGGGCGCCACAACACCCACCGGCGTGGCCCTGGTAAGCATCTACCAGGAAAACACCGAGTGGACCTCCTCGACGACGGCGAACCTTAACGCCGCCTCGACATCCAATCCCTACCGGGGAACCATCGACATCGAGGCCACCACCGCAGTACTGACCAACAACGTGCAGTTGGTCAAGCCGGCCGCCGGCACCGAGGACCTGGCCAACTACAACGCGCTGGTCTTCTACATTCGGAGCAAGGCGACGTGGCCAACGGGTAGCGGCGGGGGCAACGCGGCACGCACCTTGTCGATCTGGTGGCAGAATGGAGCGACCCAGCGCGGGCTTCAGGTTGTCCTGAGGAGCGGGGTCTTCGGCTTCGACTCCTCGAATACCTCGGCCTACCAGCAGATCAGCATACCGACCTCGCTGTTCAACGCCAACGGCCTGCCGGTGACCACCCTGCGGATTCAAGTCTCGGGGAACACCGGAACCTCCTCCATCGGGTTCTACATCGACGCTATCACGCTCCAGAGCGGGCTGAGTGCGGTGGTCCTGCCGACCACCCTGATGAACTTCAGGGGCACATGGAACTCGACCACGGCCTACGTGGTCGACGATGTGGTGACCAGCGGCGGGATCGGCTACGTGGCGCTGTTGGCCAATACCAACGTGGCCCTGACCACCACCGCTACCTGGGCCTCGCTGGCAGTGCCGGCGGCCAGCCGGAGAGGGTTTGGCGCTAACTTCGGAGACTGCGGTGGCACCGCTCCGACTGCTGGGGATACGTTCTACCTGCCGGAACTCCCATATGCCTGTACAATCTCGGCTTGGGCGATCTCGGCCGACGCCGGGACAGCGACGATCGTGGTCTGGAGGGTGGCGGATGGGACTGCGATCCCGACCGTGGCCGGGTCGATCAACACGGCCGGTATCGCGCTTTCTTCGGGGACGCGGGTGCGGAGTACGACGGTGACCGACTTCACGGACACGACCCTGGACCTCCACGACGTTCTAGCGATCAACCTGTTTGCGGTGGCCACCGCGACCTGCGTGCAGGTCTTCATCCAATGCGACATCTGATCATCATCCTGATCCTGGCGCTCAGCGCACCAGCGGCTACCTTGGTATCCAAGGCGACCGGGAACTTCACCGCTGCGGGGTCTTGGGGAGTGGGGGAAGCCGGAGCCTCTGCGATCCAGGCGACATTCAGCGCGAACACGAACACAACGACCGCTTACGTTTATAGCTCGGCGTTCACCTGCACGAACCTTGACGTGATTGACGGCATCCTGGTCTACGGCCGGCGCCTAGGCACCACCGGGACCGTCTCAGTGGCGCTCTCGGATGACAATGGGGTGACAGCGACCCGCGAGTTGGCCATCAATGCGTCGGACATGGACGATGACAACAACCTGCATTTTTTCCTGTTCGGTTCCACCCTGACCTGTGATGGTGGGGCGGATTATAAGGTCGGTGTCAAGAGTTCAACGAGTGCTCAGGCGACCTTCTACCGGGATGGAACAGCCGGGAACTGGTTCCGCGTACCCCGCACAACCGCCACGGCGGCGCCTGGCGCGGCAGATATTATGTTCATCACCGGGGATCTGACCGGGCCAGCCACAGGCAACAGTTTCACTGTGACGATGGACAACACGGCGGCGACGGTCTTCGGGTCAGTTAGCGCACCGCAGTCAATCGGAATCGGGATGCGGGGCAACATGACGTGGGGTGTGGCAGCCGCGACGAATTACTTGCTAACAGTCGCTGGTGTGATCGAGGTTTGGGGAAGCGGGATATACAACCAAGGGACCAGCGGAGCCCGGTGCCCATCAGACAGCACTTGCAACCTCAACTTCGATCTGACGACCAACGTCGATTCCGGCCTCATCTGCGAGAATGGCGCGACGTGCAACGTCTATGCTGCGACCAAGGCAATAACCAAGACGCTGCTCAATACCGATGAGGCGGCGGCATCAACTGTGATAGGGGTTGCCAGCACCTCAGGCTGGGCAGTGAATGACGTAATCTGCTTCGCCTCGACTTCGCGCACGGCCGCGGAAAGCGAATGTAAGACGATCCTTACCGTGGACAGCGGAGTCCAAGTTACCCTTACGGCAGGTTTGACGAATGCGCACTCCGGCACTGCCCCCACACAAGCTGAGGTCATCAACATCACCAGAAACTCAGTGATTCAAGGTGAGAGCGATTCCCTGCAAGGCTTCGTTCGCTGCGCGGCGACGGCGGTCTGCGCTTTTGATTATGTGGAGTTCTACCGGCTCGGCTCTGCCACAGCTAACAAAGTTGGCATCAATCTCCTGACGACGACGGGCAGCGCGACGATATCGAACAGTTCTATTCACGACTTCATCGTAACCGGATCGGTCGGTGTTGCCGTGACCGGCAGCGCAGCGAACAACTTCACACTCACGAACAACGTGATGTACAACACAGCGCAGCAGGGATTTCAAGTTAACACGACCACCGGGTCGGCTTGGAGTCTCACGGGAAATACAGCGATCCTTTGCGGCACTTCCAGCCCGAACGCCGCTTTCACGGTGCTCGATCTCGGTGGGACAATCACGGGCAACACCGTTGCTGGGGCTCGCTCAGACGGTTTCTACTCGACTTATACCGGAACGATCGGGACGTTCGGTCCTAACGTTGCCCATAGCGGTGCTGGTACTGGCTTCAGATTTCCTGCGGTCTTGGCCACCAAGTCTACGCTTACCGATTTGACCGCTTGGCGGAACAGTGGTACAGGAGTCTATATCGGCGGTAATGGCATGGTCGTTAGCGACCTCACCATCGACGGATATACTGGATTTGGCAACAACGGGAGCAACCTTCAGTTTGACGGTGCTATGGTTGGAGCTATTCTCAAGGACTTGGTGCTGAGCGGTGACACAACGTTTGCAACTGCAAACGGCATGTATTTCAACAGTGAGTTGGTCCAGCAAATCACCGTGAGCAACAGCACCTTTGGTGTTGTATCCGGGATCAAGGCCGCCCACACCAACGATGTCAACTTCAGCAGTGCTGCCTTCTCCCCGCAGTTCGTTTTTGATAATGTGAACCTCGCCTCGGCCACGCAGTTTACGCCCTTTGCCACGCTTGCTCAGACGCGCCATATTTCTATGCGTTTTCAGAAGTATGGGCAGACTGCGAACGACCACCGGACTTTTTATCCGCATGGCAACATCCGCATTGACACCACGACGGTGCGCGCCTCGCTGCCGTCTCAGCAGGTGGCCCCCACTAACGCCACAATCAAACTGGAGAGCGGCCCGTGGCGCATCCCAGTGCTCAATGGTGCAACGGTTGCGGCCAGCGCGTGGGTCCGCAAGTCCACGGCTGCCGACTCCTGCGGGGCAAACTACAATGGCGCGGAGCTGCGGTTGATCCTGCGAGCAAACAGCGCCGCCGGGATCGCCTCCGATACGGTACTCGACACCTCCACGGTGGCTATCGGGAACTGGGAGCAGCTCTCAGCGACCACAGCGGCAGCGGCCGAGAACGCAACGTTCGAGTTTTTCGTGGACGGGGACGGCACGGCTGGCTGTTACTACGTCGAAAGCGGCCTGTACTGGTTCGAGGGGCTGCCGAACCCGTCTGGTGTAGGCGGTGGTGGAGCTGCGGGAGGCGGCGCGTCAGGGTTTATTGCCCAGGCAGCGCGCCCACGGTGACGGGCCATGTCAAGCCATCGACAACCTGCAACCTGGTCCAAGCTACCTCCGGATGATCCCCGCCGGCTCCTGGGCCAGCGCGCCCGCCAGCCCATTGAACCATGAACCTCGAAACTCTACGGTTTCTCGTCGAGCTTCTGATCCTTGCTGTGGGGATGGCGGCCACGGCGACGGCGCTCCGGGGTGGCCTCACGGAGATGAAAAACTCCCTACAGGAGATCAAGGGTCAACTGGCCGAACTCCGGGGAGAGCTCGGAACATGGAAGGAAGCGGTGATTCGACTGGATGAGCGCTGTCGATTCCATCATCCGGAGGGACGGTGATCGGGATCTGCGAGGTCTGTCGGCGGCTGGAGGGCGACATCGGTGACAAGGTTGTCCACTGGTGCGGTGCCTGCCAGGCATGGATCTGCACGGGTTGCTGGTCGAACTGGTGGCGCCGCGCCAGGGCGGCGCTCGCGGGGTAATCCATATGCTAAGCCGGTTCTTGCTTCGAGCTGTACTGTACCAGGTCGCTTGCACCCTAGAGGTGTTCCTGGCGGCTCAGCGCATCCTGCGCAGCTTGGCATACGCTCAGACTTGGCACTTTATGCGACACTTGAGCGACGGCCGGCAGGAACAGTTCCAGAAACTATGTGGCAGGATCATCGGCCACGAAGCATCTCGTACCGAACTGGCCTGGGGTGGTGGCCCAGAGGAAGAGCGCCACTGTCGCTGGTGCGACTTCGTGATTTACGTTCCCCGGAGTGGTTACCAAGCCATGGCCGAGGACTTCGGATGTACCGTGGAAGAGTTGAGGACTCTTGACCAAAGCACCGCTGGGCAACGCGGTAGGGAAGGAGATTCCCGTGACTGTCTCTGAGTTGGCCGAAGCGATCGCGAGGTTCGAGGGCTTCGGTAAGCCTGGCTCACTCGCCACGCGCAACAACAACCCCGGCAATATCCGGTCCTGGGGGAGTCTGCCCACGCGGGATGGCTACGTTGTCTTCCCAACCCCTGAGGCCGGCTGGGCCGCGCTGGAGCGCCAAGTTGGCCTCAATGTCGCCCGCGGCTTGACCATGGAAGAGTTTTTCGCCGGCAAGCCAGGGGTCTATGGGGGCTACGCGCCGGCGGCGGATGCCAACGACCCGGGGAACTACGCCAGGACCGTCGCCGGATGGCTGGGGATCAATGTGGAGCGGCCGCTGGCGGAGTACCTGGGGGCTGGCCCGCCAGACCCTCGGATTGGCCAGCCTTCAGCCCGGAAGCCTGGCCGACGGAAGAAGAGGGCTTGAGTCCCTGGCTGGTTGTGGCGCTTGCCGTGGGGGCAGCGGTCGTTGTGAGCACGGCCTTAGACTGAGTTGGGCCTTCTTCAGCCTGGGCTCGTCGGCCCCTGAACCGGAACCACTTGGGCCACAGTCCAGATCGGTCGCATCGAAGACGATGGTAAAATTCCCTCCACTGTTCCCGAGTCATTAGGATCCTTCCAGCGGTTCTGACCGCAGCACCGCCACAGGTTACTCAGCAGGCAGGTCCAACGATCGCTCAATAGTTGCTGCTGCGACGGCCGAAACGCAACCCCCAGCATGATGGAGCGGAATCGGGGTGGCCCTGGGAGATCTACGTACACCACCCGGGGGCCATGGACATAACGGCGGCGGTCGCGTTCTTTCATGGCGATGGCGACGGGAGTTTCGTGGGCATCGACAGCGGCTCGGGCTGAACATGCATGGTGGTAGCCACCTTCCACAGCACCTCTTTCTGCATCTTTAGGGTCATGCCGTCCCAGAGTTCCTGGGCATTCCGCAGGTGGTACATCGTCAGCTCGACGATCTCCCGTTGTTGCTTGCACCGGTCCAGGCGCTTAACGCGCTTGTGGGCAGCGGGCTGTTTCTCTTTCTTCATGTTCGTCTTTCCTCGTAGATCCTCTTGGCAAACTCCTCCCGGCGGCGGTTGGTCACCTGGGCGTAGATCATCGTGTTCTGGACGTTCCGGTGGCCCAGGTAGTCCCGGACATCCGCCACGTCGGCCCCCCGATCCATCAGGTAGACGGCGATCGAGTGCTTCAGGACGTGAAAGTGGAGCTTCTCAACCGGTAAACCGGCAGCAGCCCCATACCGGCGGATCAGCCGGTGGAGCTGGGACCTGGAGATCGGCCGGACAGCGCCCCTTGAGGGGAACAGGGGGCCAGGTCGACGTCCCCGGACCCGCAACCAGGCCCGCAACGCCTTCTCCTCGGCCGGATGGAGCCGGTATTCGCTGGAGTCCGACCCCTTCAGGCGGCGGACCTGAATCCTGCCCCGCTCCAGATCCACGGAGTCCACGGTGAGGAGTCCCACCTCAGATGCCCTCAGGCCGCGCCAGAAGGCCACCAGGAACAGAGCCCGGTCCCGGGGCGACCGTATGTGGCGGGTCAGGGACGTGAACTCGTCATGGGTCATGTAATGCATGAGTCAAGACCTCTCCGGTCCAGTTGGCTTACGCGGTGGCCGTATGGCATCTACCAGAGTCCAGGCCTCTTCCTTGGTGATGTTCCCGACTGGCACAAAAGAGATCTCCGGTGGCCCTCGGCGTCGGGTGTACTTGGAGATGATCACTAAACCGTCGGGAACGCTTCTGGGCATGTCTTCCAGGTGGCTCAAGATGTCCTCCAGGGCGTTCTGGCAGGCTTCCCGGCCGAGTTGGAGGCGCAGGAGGCTGCGCACGTGCTGGCTGAGATCGAAGCCGGCTTCTGGAATACGATTCAGGAACCTGAGCAACTCTTCGTAGTCAGCCGAGTCCAGGGGAGATTCGTCCTGGACGTCTGGTTCCGACTCTGGCAGGTCGGGAAGTTCCTCATCTTCAGGTTCATCGGTCACACTGTCCTCCTGGCTGCTACTTCAACATTATAGTTATTTTGTTGAACTGCCGCAAGGGGCTTTCTTGGGTTATCAACGGGTTGGCGGATGCGCCCCATGCCCCAAAGTCCATCGTAATGTTGAATTGGGCTATCTTGTTGGCCATAGGCCCCTCGCCGCGCCCAGCCCTATCCCGCCGCCGCCAGGCCTGGCCGCGCCCAGCCGTGCCGGGCCGAGCCGTACCAAACTTAAACAGCTCGCAACGACACCAATCGGAACATGCCGTAGCTGCCAGGTGTTTTGCTCCCGGGTCGCCAGTCGCACAGGCCCTTGTACGTCCCGCTGAAGGTGAAGATGTCTGTCAGCACGGTTTCGGTCAATTGGTCATCCCAAACCGATATCTGGGTCTGGACCTTCCATTGATCGAATCGGGGCCGGACGCGAACGTGCTTGCTGGCTCCGATGCGGGCGCGTTTGATGAAGAGCCGGAAGCCAAGAGTCTTCACGGCCGCCATGTGGGCGGCGAAAGAGTGCTCATTCATCAACGCCTGGATGGGCTCCCACGGAATAGACTTGGTGCCGTTGACGATCAGCGGGACAAACATTTCATCGACCTTCATCCCGGACTGCGTTTGAGCTTTGAAGGTCTTCCCACTGCGCCCGCCTGGCACGGGCACCATGGCGCCACCCTCCATGAGACACCGTGAGATGTTGTCGGCCGCGATGCACACCGACTCGCCATCATGGTAGACCGATCCGATCCACCGGAAAGCCGGGCTGCGATCGTCGCCCGCTTTGCTGCGCTTTTTGTTCCTCGGATCAGACTTCCATTCTTCCATCTGGTCAGCCCACTCTATGTTGTCCCAGTGCATCAACAGGGGGGTGAGTCCCTCCAGGACTACTTTGTACGTCCGAATCATTTATGCTCTCCGTTTTTGGCCATAGGCCCCTCGCCGTGCCGAGCCGCGCCCCGCTCGTGCCATGCCCGGCCGGACCCTGCCGCGCCCCGCCTGGCCGAATTTACTGTACGATCGTCGATGCACTTTTCGGTTGTACTTCCGGGGGAGCAATCCGGGGAATCGGTCGCCGGGTCTCCATCAACGCTGCGTGGATCTTGCCGGCGGCGAACATCTCATGCTCGCGGATACGACGTTCCTCGCTGGTCAGCTTTTCTTCGTTTACGTTAGCCACCGAGCTATGCCAGCGCCGAATCTTGCGCTGGGCCTGCTTGCGCTTGTTGACGCCGAAATGTACCTGGTCACTATCTGCTAGTACCATGAAGCCGACGCCCTGCGCCTCACCGGTTCCATCGATCACGATCCCAGTAGCCTTTTCGATTTGCTTACGCCAGCGGGAGAGGATCGTCCGATAACGATTGCTCTTGCGTATTGCTCCAACAATGGGCTCAAGTTGCTCGTGCGTAATCATGGTCCCGCGCAAGGAAGCCAGATCCGGAAATGCTTCGTGCAACTTACGAAGTTCTGGTCCGGTTGGCAGCCCGCCGAAATATAATTGTGTCACCATCTGAGCTCCGTTTTGGCCATAGGCCCCTTGCCTTGCCTAGCCACGCGCCTGCCGCGCGCCTGCCGCGCCTGGCCTCGCCATGCCGAGCCAAAACCGGAAACTTATTTCTGGTTGCCGCATGTGTTTTTGGCGAAGGCGACGAATCCCACCTCGGGCTACGGCACTTCGGGTTCGGGCACGTCACCGGCCGTCCCGGTTTCCTGGGATACCAAACATGGCCGCACCGCTTGCAGGTTCGCTTCCTCACAGCAGATACGATATCAGATACGTAGGTTGTGCGTCAAGAAGTTTCTTCGGCCGCGTCTTCTGGCCCGGCATCGGCGAAGTACCCGCCGTGCGGGTCCACAAAAAACCGTTCACGGTCAACGGATTCAGCGCCCCGCTCAATGGCCAGCGCAATCTCCTCGCAGATGCGATTCATCCCGGTCTCAACCGCAACGCTGGCCTGCCGTTGCAGTAGATCGAACCAGTCCACATATGCCTGTCGCGCTATGCGGGCACAGCGGGTGCGCTCGGCAGCCACCGCCTGGCCGGCGACCACGACTGTGCCGCGTGCCGAACCTGTCGTATAGGTGAACATGCACGGCTCACCGGCCGCGTGATAGGTATGGCAGATCGCGCATTCAGTCATACGTACCTCTCGCGTTCGGCAGGCGCATCGGGTAGCCTGGGCTGTTTGGGCTGGCATGCACAGTTGTCTGGGTATTCGTAGATCGTCTGGGTTCCGATCTGAAGTGTTCGCTGTTCGCGGATCTGTTTCGCCTCTCGTCCCTTGCCGGCGCGGTCGAGCGCCTGCGCTTCACGCTCGGCCTCCCGATGCTTGTCCCAGATTGTCGCCGACTCTTCGGCGCTCAAGCGGCGGATCGTGGGACGTTCGCCCTTATGCCAAGTTTTTAGAAATTCAGCGCTACTCTTGCCGGTATCGTAACAGACCGTACAGCTAAAGTGCGCCCGTTGCAGCCCGCCTATACCGCCTCTCGTCCCGGCTGCCTGAAATAGATCCGCCGGCGTCGGCGCTGTCTGTTCGTGGCGCATCCAATCGACGACGAATGTCTGGAACTTCTGTTCGCTTGAAAATGCCAGCGCGCCCAAAACAAGTGCCTGGCGTCCCCCTTCCGAGCGCGGCCACCCGCGGAGCCCTGAGAGTAGGGTGAGTATCGACAATGCTTTTTCGTTCGTCATAGGCCCAACTTTGGCAAGTTCGCTGCGGCTTGTCTCATGGCTTCATCTTCGCTGGACCCGTAAGTCTTCGCCGGCGGGATCTTTGGCGGAACGATCCAGCACTCCGGCCCATGGCCCTTAGCATCTCCACAGAGCCACGTATGCATCCGTGGAACATACCGGAGATCAGTCCAGCGCCCGGAAGCAATCCACCCAACCAGCGACGCAACCATGCGGTCGAGCTGTTCGACTGAGTCGCAAAGCGAAAGCACCATCCGGAAGTCGTCCTCGGTCTTGACGCCGGGGTACCGATCCCAAACTTGGACCTTGCAGGCTTCGCTAGGCGCCGCCTCTCCGTTCCCGCCGGCCGAAACTTTCCGCGCGACGCCGGCAGAAATTTTTGCCGGCGCGACTGGAACTCTCGTCTGCACAGAAGCGAAAACCTCCGGGTCAGGAAAGGCTTCCGGAGAGAAGGTTTTTTCTTCCACTACAACTTCAACACCAGAAGAAGAAACAGAATCCTTAGAACGCGCGTAACCATCCTCAAGCATTGCTTGCGCATTACGTGTGCATGGTAAGTCTATGATTGTGTTATTGTTATGAGTTTCGTGTTTTTTTCTAGACCCCTGTATTTCGGCGACGTTTTGGCGATCTTTTGGCGACGTTTCGGCGACATCGCTACTCCATCGGACGGTCGCCGCATGCTTTGCCCGAGTCCTTTTTTCGGCCAGGTTCTGGAGTACAAAAGCACGTGTCACAATCGCTTGACGTTGCCCGAGGCGCCCTGGGCGAAGTCGAAAAAACCACGGCCGCAACTCGTCCCAGACTTCAGACATCTGCGCTTCAGTCAGGCCGGCGATCAGGGCGCATTGCACCGGGTCATCCGGGATTGATCCTTCCGCAAACACCTCATCACATAACTCACGGTAGGCATTGCGGCCAGAGGGCGATAGTTCCATCCTAGCCCTTGATCCCTTCCATTTTGCAAGCTCCCAAGGGTGCCGTTCCAGTCTCAACTTCGCAACTGGACGAGGTTTCACTGTGCGTAGGCCATACCTATGCCTTTCTGCGATGCCTCTTACTCCCAGGTATCGCGGGTGGCGGGGTCACTCGGCCTGGGAGTCCCGAGAACTCCCCGCCGCAGATCCCGCGAGTGTTGCGCCCGGTGGCCAGACCGGACACAAATATATTATACCTCACGCTAACGCATGTCAAGAACTTTTTCCCGGCATTCATCCGGGCTCCTGTTCCGGATCTGAAAGATATTCTTGCGTTGGCCATTGCTGCTGCTCGTAATACTGCTGCTCGGCTTCTTCTAATTGCCGCTGCTCTTCTGTCCGTTGCCGCCGGCGCAACGCCGCGATCCGCTGCTCTTCAGCTTCCTCCTCTTGTCGGCGTTCCTTGCGACGCGCTTCGGCGATCCGATCTTCCAGGGCACGCTCGGCCTCATAGGACATGCGGTAACGGTGGTCGCGCTCGTAGTTCTCCAGATCATACCGACTACATCGGCAATGATACTCACCGCAATTGGGACAGGCGTCGTAACGGCTCATCTAGTGCGCCCTCGCCAGTTTATGCTTCGCTTGCCGCGTCATCCGAAGGCCAACAGCAAGCGGGCTGTGGGTTACCGGCATCATGCTTCCCTCCAGCGATCCACCGTGGCGCCGCAGTCGCTACAGCGGACGCGGTTCGGATCTACCCAGGCGGCCCGTTTCTTGCCTTTCAACTCGCGCACGATAAGCGGTCCATACACGCCCTTGCGGCAGGCCACGCACCGCTCTCCCGTGCGGTCGGTCAGGGTATTGCATCGCAGGAGCCCCCGTCCCGCATCGCGCCTCACCAGTGCGCGCCGTCTGGCCAACGCCGCTGTCTCGGCCCGGTGGCAGGCCGTGCAAAGTGTCCGGTAACCTTCAAGCCCGCAAAGCCCGCCTCCCTCTACGACCGGGACGATGTGGTCAGCTTGCCAGAGTTTACCGGACTTCCGGGCGACCCAATGCGGGTATTCGGTAATCTTAACTCGTAGGTCTTGCCGGTCTACCAATACGTCGATGCCGCACAGCCCACAAATCCCCCGGTCACGCACGAGCACCTTCTCGCGCACAAATCCGGCATCGGTCCTGAGTTTCCAGTCATCGACGCACTGATCCGAGCAGAACGTCCGGCGGCCCACCGGCACCTCCGTGGCGCACTGGCGACACAGGCGCCGACCGGACGGCCCCCTGGGTGGATTGGGCCTCCAGTCCATGCCGCGCTCGGGAGCGAATCGCTCAGTCGCCACGTTTTCCTCGCTTTCGCTTCTTCCGCTCACTCCGGATGTACACGGCGCCCTCACCGTTGCGCTCTGGGTGGCGTGCCAGAACTTCCTGGCCCAGCGTGAGGCCGCCACCCCAGGCGCGGATCAATTCCGGTGCGCGTGCATTCCGGTACATCGGATGCGGCAGATTCGGGTCAGGGTTGCGCTTGCGCGGATGTGATCGTGGTATCAGCACGCGGCCCCGCACGGCACTGCGGATGATCTCACGTAGCGATTGCTTCATAGATCGGGTTCCCACATATTCTCGCTCCATTCTTCGGAACGGGTCTGGCCGTCGCGGAGGATCCGCAGCACCGGACACTCGGTTGACATGGAGCAGGCGGTGGTCGCGTCGCACCATGATTTCCACGAAAAAAAGCGGCGAACACCCCGCCGGTCCTGTACCAATCCGGTCATGATGTGGCTTTGGATCAGGTAGCGACACTCCGGCCGGATACGGACGCGGGTCCCGATGGCGATCATCTCAGGGGCTCCATCATCGCGCCCTCCGCGCCGGCAGGACCGCGATCACGTCGTCGAGCGACCACGCCTCGATGGCGAGGCAGCCACGGCTGCGCATTTCCAGCCGGAATGCAGCCTGCTGCCGGGATTGCAGGCGCTGCGTTTGTGCCCCAGGGGCCTTCACCTCAATAAACAGAGGCACTGCGTAATTCTCGCGAGTCCAGCAGAATATCCGACCCGCCGGAATAATCGCCAGCAGATCCGCTGTCCCAGCAGGAGCCAACCGGATGCGGCGGTTCGCGGCCCCGGCATCATACAGCGACTCTACGGCCTGCGCCTCGCCGGCGTTGAGCCGGAACCAGCCGATGCCTTCTGGACCCAACTCCACGGTCAGGTAATCGGTGATCGCCCGCTGCACGTCGCGCTCACGCAGCACCGGCGGCTTGCGTTTGTGGGCCTTCTCCGGGTCAGCGGCGTTACGCTGTAGCCGGCGGAGTCCGGCTGTGGTGATATGCGTCATACGGCACACTCGACACACCTGGCATCCTGTTCAGAGTTGCAGCATGGACCGAACAGCCGACCACAGCGGCCACAGCCGCCGAGATCAGTCGGGCGGTTTACCGGCTCCTCGCATACCTCGCAATGAGGGTGCTTCTGTACCGGCTTCCGTTTCGGCTGTCGTTTCTCCCGGCGGGCGTCGGCGCGGAGGATCATGGCCGATACACCTCCCCGATCCAGCGGGCCAGCGGGTAGGGGATCATGGCGATTTGGGCGGAGGCGGCTTTGCGGGCGGCGGAACGCGATCCATGCGCCGCTGGGCCCATGTCGAACCAATCCTTGCCGCTTCCCGGTTTTTGGTAGTGCCCAGGAGCGCGAATTTTCACGCCGTCTCCACCTTCGGACGGGTTTGTGAAACATGGACTGGTGCCGTTGCCCTTGCGGTACGTGTTATGGTCGCCAATCTTCAGGCCGGTTCCGTCAACTGGATTGCCACCGCCCCCCGAGTTGGTGACCTCTCCGATTTCCCTGAAGCGGCTCCAATTTTGGCCAGCGATTTTAACCGCCGCCGTTGTCGGCATCAAAGCCGGTAGGTCCCCCCAAAGGAAAAATGATCCAAAGTGCCACATCGCCCGTCCCACCCACCGCTGCGCTCCCTTCACGTTCTCCACAACCATCGGAATGTGGTGGCCGGCCGCCTCGCTGGCTTCTCGTTGCAACCGGAAGCACGTCTCAAACAGCGTGTTATCCGGCGGCGGGAGGGCCTTGGCCCGTTTCCACGGCATCGCCCGGTAACTATAGGCCTGGCAGGGCGGGCTGGCCACGATCAGCGCCGCGTCTCGGAACTGCGATCCGT
>ERZ1292632.610-Hain-H43-01um-R2-610-length-39469-cov-154_pt1 | contig 39469 bp, 57 predicted proteins | sample MGYA00564407_ERZ1292632 | MGnify/ENA primary metagenome ERZ1292632 (study PRJEB36523, sample SAMEA6512637) | groundwater metagenome | collected 2019-01-08 | study: AquaDiva: Metagenomics assemblies of 32 groundwater samples | reverse complement strand
CTGATACAGTATCAGAGGTATTGGACGCTGTCTGGGCAGTTATCGAGGAGTTGCTGTCTGATGGGAAGGAAGTCTGGCTGGGAAGATTGGGAAAACTGAAAACAGTAATCCAGACGGCCAGAACGGGTCGCAACCCAAAGACTGGAGTTGCAATTGATGTGCCTGAGAAAACGGCGATAAAGTTCGTACCGTTCAAGCACATAAAAGAACTAATAAACAGTTGAGTGATGACTGATACCCCTGCCGATACCCCTGCCGATGGAGGATGTCGGCAGGAGGGAACAAGAAAGGAGGAATAATGGCAAATTATAATCGTGTAGTATTGTGCGGGAATCTGGTTAAGAAACCAGAGACAAGATACCTGCAAAGCGGGATGGCAGTAGGGAGCTTCACAATAGCTCTTAACCGCAAGTCTAAAGAAAAAGATGAGGTCAGCTTTATCCCGATTACTGTATGGGATAAATTAGCTGAAAATTGCGAGAAGTTTCTGGACAAAGGCAGCCCTGTCCTTCTTGAAGGAAGGCTAAACCAAAAATCATGGATAACTAAGGAAGGCGAGAAAAGGACATGCCTTGAAGTTGTGGCAGAGAATGTTCAGTTTCTGGGTAGCAATGCAAAGGCAGCGGGACCAGATAGCCAGAGGGCAGAGGATGCTAAGGCAATATTTGAATCACCTGCGGTTGATGATGTTCCGTTCTAACAAACAAAAGGAGGTGGACGTAAATGACAAGTAATGAATTAGCAAAAGAAGTAAGCCGACGTCTGGAAAAAGTCTCGCTTAGATTAGCAAAAAAAATCTCAATTAAGTTGGTAAGAAAAATCCTCGCAACGGTTAGTGAGGTCGTCCCCGAAGTGCTATCCGCAGGCGAGGACGTAGTGATTGGGGAAATAGGGAAAATCATCCCTGTCGTTCAAGAAGCAAGGGAGAAATACAACATTAAGACAGGACAAAGGGAAATGTTCCCCCCTAAAGTATTCGCAAAATTCCAGCCCTTTAAGCGGCTAAGGGCAAAAACAAACAACGAAGAGTAACCGCTTAACCCCCCTGTCTGCCAGGATGAATCGGCTGGCAGACAGGCAACCTAAAAAAACAAGGAGCTAAAATTATGGTAGGGATACAAGTAACATCAGGGCAGCAAAAGATAGGTGACCTCAAAGATTGGCAACTTACACTCCAAGAGAAAAATATAAGAACATTCATCGTCAAGAACTCAATAATGCAATACGAACTCTGGAGAGAACCTATCCCCACAGACATGGAGAACCGACTCCCCGATATGAAACCACTAAAGATGATGTCCTATAACTCGAAGAATATCGTCTATCCTAAGAAGAACGGAGAACATGAATGATAACATTCCTCGCACCTAAACTTAAATTCATTTCCTCTACAAAAAAGTCTATCACTAAAAAAGAGGTAGTAAAAGACTATTATAACTATCTCTTCTATGATGCCCATACAGGTGCCTCTATAATTATCTCCGACTGGAGCACCGACCCCTTTAACGATGTCCTTGAACCAAACCACTCCTACCAAGTAACAGGCTTCGTCAACACTTCTCAAAGAGGGAACTTCTTGGTAATCAAAGAAATTACCGAAGCCTAATCAACCCAACGACTTACATCCACTCACACTATATATCTATATATATATATACTCTTTTATAGTGGTATTTTACATATATCATATTATATTATTATATTATATATATATAAGAACTCCGCTTGAGCAAATAATGTTGCCTGCTGCTGAAAATGTGGGAGGGGAGAGCAAAGGCTTAGCGTGAAAATAGGGTCGTTGCGGGCTAAGGGCTTTGGATGGAGAAACAAGCCGATACTGATAGGGGGCTTTTCGTGAAAAATGGGTCGGCATGTTCGGGAGACTATCTATGTATGGCTGCACCCCTACTTGGGGGGCAAGGCGGGGGTGTATCTTGTGGCAAAAGTCCCCGATTCTGGCGGCAAAAACAGCTCGAAACCATCTTGAGATGCAGCAAAATCAGCCTTAAATCAACTTAAACATCTATCAATATCAGCCTTAATCGGCTTGATTTGGCTCAAAAAATCAACTTCCGATAATAGATATTATGTAAACTTGACAGCTTGGGGCTTGAGGGCTTGAGGGCTTAAAGGCTTGACTTGACTTGACTTGACTTGACTCGGCTTGAGGCTCGATTAGGCTCGGCTCGGCTTGGCTCGGCTTGATTGGGCAAAGAAATAAGGGTAGATACATCGGAGTATCTACCCTTATATGCTGAGGTTGTAGGCGGCTGCGGAGGCTTATGGGCTACTTGGCGGGTTTGGCTGGCTTGGCGTCGGCTGCGGGCTTTGACCCGATTTCTACGCAGGTTACGCTCGTCTGATATCTCTTACCGCTGGCGGGATCAAAAATTTTTCCGCTGCCGTAAAAACCCCTTGAACCAGAGGAAAACGTGCGTTCCATCGCAAAAATCGTTTGGCTTAAAATCGTGCATTCCATTTTTCATCACCCCCCTTCACAAAACTGAACTTTTATGATCACAGTATACGCCATATTTTCAGTTTGTCAAGCATTTATTTTATGATTTGCTGTAAGTTCTTATTTGACAGCCCTTTCCCCGCTCCAACTTTTTCTTTTCCTATCCACTTTTTCCCTTCCGATGTATTCTCCAGCACTAACGGCAATAATAGTTGCCAAGCACCCTTTAGCCTATCCTGCATGGAGTATAACAGGCATTGTGAGCGGGACAGCGGGAAACGGCGTATAGACTGCACTGCCGAGCAAATAGATTGCACTGCTGATATATCAATAGCTTTATCTTACAGCATTGATGCCGTATAAGTGCATCCATCCTTGTGAATAGACTTCAGAACTTCCGAAGTTCAGAAGTTCGGAACTCTTGAAGTTCAGAAGTTCAGAAGTTCAGAAGTTTGTTGGCTCAAAACTCATTTTTTTTTATTTGCGTAAACCGTGTTTTTGCAACGACTTGCAAGGGAAAAGAAAATAATTTAAAATAAATACTTGACAGAGTGAAAAAGTTGTGGTAAGCTTATTTTAGGGTTTCAAAAAATCTTTTTCTCTTTCCCGCTTTCCTATGGACTGGAAACAGTCCAGCAGTCCCCTTGCGTCTGTGCTAAGGGGATGGTGTTGTTACGGTAATTGCGGTTGTATGGCAACCGTGTATACCGTCATGGGTAGTGGGCTATATCGTGGTAGATGGTGTTGATAGCACCATGTGGTTGTTGGCGTAGCTTCTACGGCATACGCTAATAAGCCTGTTACTGGGCATTGTGCCCTTGTCCTTCATGGGTGGGAAATAGAGTATGCTGTTGCAGGAATAGCAACGAGCAGTCTTACTAACCGTGCGGGGCACTCCATGAACTGACCATGGGGGTATGGTTTATTAGAGGGGGACAGCAACCGATTGGTTCTTAGCATAGCCTCTATGCTGTGTGTATAGGGGTTATGCTAAGAGCTATATACGTATAGCTATATTTCCCTACCATAGGGTTACAATGGAAAGGAGGTGTGTTGTGAGACTATATAGCTTATGTAGCTGTATGGAGAATACAGCTAAGGGCGAAGAAGGGGAAGAGGTGGGCAGGCTCTGCCCATCATGTGAGATAGCATTGAGCAATACTTTACTCAATGCTACCCAGTTTGTGCTTGACTGGGCAAAGGCAGTTCCGCTGTCCGTATCCACGGCTGGTGGCACGGGCAACGTGTTGGCACATGCCATCCTTGTTGAAAGAGACAATATAGCAAAGAGGGCTGAGAAGTCCTCTTACTTTCTGTCCTTCAGCACTGATGGCATTGGGGGAAACTCCAATAGGGATATAAAGAAATTTCATGGTTGGCGTGGAACAACCAACGATGTGGCTATCTATGCTTATGGAATACGAAAAATACAAAGCATTAAGATATGCCACAATGGTATACCTCATGTCAAGGTTGGATGCGACCTACACCCTGACTGGAGTTAGACGATTAGGACAAAGGAGGTAAGTATGAAGTATAAATGCGGACATGATGCCACACCAGAAAACTGGTTCATCGAGATATTTGGTGAGCCAGAGATTGACTTGCAAGGGGATTGCTACGACTGCAAAAACAATGCGGCAACGTTGCCGCCAATCAAGCCCTGCGGGAGTGATTGCCCTGAATATGCAGGGAATTGCGATTGCCTATGTATTTGAGGATAGCCGCATCTGGTAAGAAGCGGGATACCTAAGAGCTTAATGAGCTACATCAAGAGGAGGGAGATATGAAGAGTTACACAGGTTACTTTGGTGAAGGAGATGATGCACATATTGCTGTAGAGAGCACAGTATTGGCTGATGCTATAGCAAGAACGATGAAGGAAGCTGTTAACGCACGAGAGGGTTACTGGGAGGCTTTGTGTGGGCACATCTCGGTATGCTGTGGGACGGTTAAATACTACAATATGCCAGAGAGCTTAGAAGAAGGAGGCGTGAAATGAAGGTAACATCATACCGTTGCTGTGCGTTTTACAATAGCTACACAGGAGAAGGGTTTGACCCTTCGGAGTGGAGCATAACAAAGAAGGGTATCAGGAGATACATGAAGGAGCACCCATTCACTAAAGACCCTGCTTATCCGTTGGAGGATATTATCTCTGACCTGACAGAATCGGGTGCGTACTATACTGTCGATATAGGGATTACTGCTAAGACAGAGCAGTATCTCATTGGTATGATTAACGCTTTATGCAACAAGGAGGAAACGGAATGAGCATACAATGGACAGAGGTGGGGAAGGAATACACAGAGGGCAAGCAAGATAATTTGCTTGCCATAATCGAAAAGATGGAGTGGCGTCCTGTTACGGAGAAAATGTCATTACCCCTTATGCCTGGCATGGGGATTAATGGAGCAATTAAGGAGTTTGGTATCCCCAATGTTTCCGATATTGCCATTTCTCATGCCCTTGCCCCTTGTGGGCTATATGGGATATATGGACATTACCCCAACGCTCATGTTAAGTGCTATTTCCTTGATACTGGGGTAGAGGTTGTTTCTATCTTGCAGGTCGTGGAGGAGGTACAATGAAAAATCTCAAGCTGAAAGAGGCTGCAAGGAAAGAATTGCTTTACGCTTTCCCTGGTCGTGGATGGTTAATGCTTGCTGTGCCAATGAATACCATCGTTCAACTAAATGTATGGTTAGGGAAGAATGGTAATTGGTATGTAGGCAATGGCAGGTTACTAATCGACCATCTTAGCGATATTAAGATGGAAATAGACAGGAATAGGGAGGAAGGCATGGAGGAAGAATATGGCATATACAATGCAACAATCGGTTGAAGATGGTGGGCATATAGACATATCCAAAACCAAAGAGGTTATAGAGGCAGGTTTTAAGTGCCCCGCATATGTAACCGCTGGAGTGCAGGAAATATTATCAGACATCGAAGTTGAAGGGCAGAGTTATCAGGGTAGGCTCTGGGATATGCTTTTAATGGCTAAAATCGAGATAAAGAGAATGCAAAGAGAACAAGACCATTTTGGAGTGTTCCATGTTCTTTTTGCGGAGCAGACAAAAAAACAGCTTTCCGTGAAGCTAAGGAAAGTAAAGCTGTTCGTATCGCTCAGCGGATATATCGGGTTTCTATTTATGCTACCCGAAGAATACTAAGCATTGGCAAACACCCTGACTGCCTTACAAGCTCCAGCAGGAGCATAGGCAGCAGGGAATAGCAGGGAATAGGAGGGAAAATGGGAAAAAGATTAAAAAAAGAGGGTCTGGTATTGTGGGGTAGGCGTGTATTTTGCAATGGTATCGACTGGACAGGCGATTTAGTAGGCAATACAGGAATTGCTAAGACCAGCGGTACTGTTAAGGAAGCAAGAAAAATCATATCTAAAGATGATAATCTTGCAGTGATGGTTGATGGGTATAATGGTTACTGGATGTCTACACGGACAGCTAAGTGGTGGGATAAATATGTCGATGGGCTTGAAGCTGCTGACGAAGCAGAATGCGAAATGGGGGAGATGGTGGATGAGATAGTGCCTGCTGACGACGGAGACCGCTATGGCGACGAGGGCACGAAGCAGCGGATAGCCGATTACATTAGCTCTGGAATGGGCGGATGGGACATGGAGGACGAGCAGTCCCACAGGTTGGAAGCCATTGAAGCCGTAAAAAAGGCATTAGAAGAGAATGGCTGTTTTTAGTTCATTGATTGAATATCCTGAAAAAATCACAAGGAGGCGAAATATGAGTTACAAAGAGAGAATAGAGGCAGAGAGGGAAGAAGAGGAAAGGATGGCAACCAAGATGATGGATGTTGCCAACATACTCCAAGAGGAGAATGTCCATAGCGGGCTAAACGATGATAACTGCTCAATGAGAGTTGTTCGCACGGACAGGCTTTTTATGAGGTTTGATTATGACAAGAGCAGGATAGAAATATCAGGGAATTACCCAAGATTTGCAGATGGCAATTTCTACCGTCCTGATACGAAAGATGACATAGTTATCAGAGTTTCTGCTGACAAGACAGCAGGACAAATTGCTAAGGACATACAGCGTAGGTTCTTGCCTGCATATCAGAAATGCCTCGATAATGCCATGAAACGCATTAAGGAATGCGATGCCAACATTGCGGCAATTAAGCAGAATATCCAGCGGTTAGGGCTAACAGTAGACCAGGATAGTGAGGTAAAAGCCTATGGGTATAAAACATGCGAGCTTATACATGGTGCGAGGGGGGTAATAAGTGTCTCCCCTGATAGCGTATCCCTTGACATCGGATATGTCTCTGTTGATAAAGCAGCAGAGATACTGGCTATTCTAAGGAGGGAGGAATGACAGAGGCAAATATGATTAAACATGCGTATGGACACTCAAAGAAAGAAGTAATGGGATGGCTCATAAACATCGCATATAATTACAACCATGACATTGGAGGAATATATCGCAATTTAATGGATATGGCTAAAGAATTAAACTTATCCATGTATATGATAGACCATAAATGGCAGTATTCCCCATCGATGGGCAAAAAGATAACAGCAGATACGCTGTATTTTATATTTTTCCGAGACTGATGTCATCGTAATGTGTGAATAGAGCAGTCGTAACTTTTTCATTCTAAGTGTCTTGTCTGCTCTATCTTGCAGGAGGTAGAGCAGCTTGGATACTTAACCCCTGACCAGACAGCATAGCTACAGCAGTAGCTTGTCTGGCAGGAAATATGCTATATGCTATATCCCATAGCATATAGTAGCCTCACAATAGAGGCAAAAGGAGGAACGGAAATGAAAACCACGTATATGAACAAGAGGTATGACACAGAAAAAATGGTTGTAGTGGGGGAAAAGAGCCATTACAACAACGGAAACTACTCTGGCACAACCAGAATAGGAATTGCCACAGATGGGCAAGCATTCAGTTGGACAAATGCTAATGGGCAAGACTGCTACCTCACAAACAATGTCTATGCTATTGAGGGCAAGGTTGACCTCGATGGCTATAATATGAGTGAGGAGCAAGAAACGGCTGCCATAAAGGCAGGGTTGATTGAGATAGTCTAATCCCCTGCCACTGGACGCCCCCGCACGAGGGGGCGTCCAACACCAAAGGAGGTGAGTAGATGAAGAATTTACTCTATCGTGATATATGCGACACAAGACGTGTGTATTACTCCATCGCTTCCGACTTGCCACGACACGAACGGAGTAAGGTATTTGTGAATGAGATAAAGGGCTTAGGGAACATAGCCGTTTTTTCTCAAAAAGGCAACAATGTCAGATTTCTATTCAAAAGGGGGTTAGGGTAATGGGAACAGGAGAACTGATACTGGTAACAAATTTTGAAAAAGCTGACTATAGCCATCCATTATTGGCTGATGATTGGCTTAAGGAACAGGGAAAAACGGAGGGGGAACGTATCGATATTGCACAGCGATCAACGCATGGTATCCTGTATGAGGCATACATAGTGCCTGCGACAAATTACTGTATCTATCATGAATTAGATGCACAAGAAGTAATTATCGATAGAAAAAGGAATATCATATCAGAGGGTGGAACGCAAATAATCACCAATAACTATACGCATAAGTATCGTTATTTGATGGAATAAACAATAAAGCAAGGAGGCAAAAACAATGGACAGGATTGAGTACCAATTCATACGATTGTCAATAAAGAAAGAAGATAATTCTGACTCTGCGAAGAGAAGAGCATGTAACCGTATTCCAAAGAAAGAGGGATGGTATAGGTGTTATAAGCCGTATGGGATACATGGTAGGGGGTTTTATTACTGGAGGGAGGTATTGGAAAATGAATAACTATTACATCACTGCTATCAAGAATGTGATAGAACACAAGACAGCAAGGGGTGCAACACCAGAGCAGTTGGTGTCATATCTAACTCATCTAAGGGATGAGGTATGGCATATGCACGACGGCTATGGTGCTGCCATTAATGCGTTGATTGACGAAGTGAATAGCAAAACCAGAGGAGGCAAGCAAATGACAAATATACAAAAAGCAAAAATGCTGTTAACGGAAAATATGCAAGAAACAAGGACGTTGATAAGTGCTATTAGGACACTTTTGAAAGCAGAGAAAGAATGCGAAGACATTAGGGCAATAGTAGAGCCAGCAGAGCTAAGGATATTGCTGGATGGTAAGTATCAATACGATGATGAGCCATTTGGGATAATTACTAAGCTGAAAGATGCTTATCGGATGAGTGATTCCGATTTCAATGATTTTGCTGGTAAATGCTACAGGGAGTATGCTGTGTTGGGAATACAACCAGAGATAGAAGGGACATCTCCATTACTCATTGCCAAGCATAATATACTAAAACAAAAACACAATGTTCTTGACGCAGCAGAATACATTACAGGGCTAAAGTCGGAAGATATTTATATGCTAAAGCAGAGAGATGAAATGATTTTGTTGTTAAAGAAGGCTTTGGTATGTTACGAAGAGATAGCAGATATAGATGAGATGATAGCTGCCAGAATTGAATAGTCGAAAAAAGGAGGCGTAAAATGAATATGAGCGATAAAGCGATGTTTGCTGCAATGCTGGACATGAGATATTGCCATGATGGCGACCTTCGTGGTCGTTTCAAGAGTGGTGAAGAGACGGAGGTTAGGATGTATGACGACTCTATGCGTATCACAATGAATTCTATCCCTATTGACATGGGGACAGAAATAATGTTTGCTGTTAATGATATAATAAACGGAAAAAAGGAGGCAAAGATATGGACAGAAAGAAAAACAGGGACTTAGGCTTTAATGAGCATGGATGCGATGGTGAAAACATTACGTGGTCTAAAGGATACGAATTGCGAGGGTTAGGGGAAACGTTGGAGCGAGATGGCTTTTGTGAAGACTGCAAGAAACATATCCGTGAGATATGGATATACTCTTGCGTTTTGGTAGATTAAAGGAGGCAAATAATGAAAATTACATGTAATGCAAAAGAGCTGGCACAGGCTCTTAAGAATACTGTGCAATACAAGAAGTTGGCAATTACGCAATGTGTCTATCTCGACACTACAGAGGGGTTTTTGCGTATTAGGTCGACAGATTTGGAGACAGAAATTAGGGTTGCAATACCCGCAAGGATAGCCGAATATGGGAGATGCGTTATCCCTATAAAAGAATTATCTCATACAATAAAGTCTATCAATGGCGAGATAGATATGTCTTGTAGTGGAGATATAGCCACTATTTATCAAGGGGATATGAGTATTGGCATTGATAGTTTAGCACCAGAAGATTTCCCACTATCTGCTATTGGTGCAGACTGTGTTCACCTCTTGACGATGGAACACAGCCAATTAAGCAAGATAATAGACTTAGTACTACCGTTCGTTGCGGTAAATGACACCAGATATGTCCTAAATGGTGTCAATATCGCCTCGAAAAATGGGCGAGCGGGGTTTTCCGCAACAGATGGATGCCATCTGCAACTTTTAGGCGTATACCCGCAGTTGGTGGATGATGGTTTCTCTGTAACCATTCCACCCTCTGCCCTAAAGAAGATAAAGTGCCTCAAGGGTAACACCGTCAGTATCTGGAAAAGGATACCAGAAGAAGGGAAACCATCAAATGTTGTCTATTTCTCGACAGAAAGTGGGGATGTCCTTGCGACAAGGGATATTGATGGGGAATATCCAACAATAGGAAGGTTTCTGGGGGATTTGTTGGAGCAGCAGATAGCAGAGATGGCTATCTGTCCAAAGAAATGGCTACCCATTTGCGAGCAATTAGAGACATCGACAAAAGACACCCATAGTGTAGCTAATCTGATAACTTTAAGCCAAAAAGAAGGCAGCAGTTTGTTATCCTTCGCATCAAGGAAGGGGAGCAGCTCTATACAAGGGGATACATCACACTCCAGAGTTTTCTCCGAGCAGTATTCTTCTGTCTCTCTGAAAAAGGTGTTAAAAGCCTTGATAACAATAAAAGTAGAGACGATAGATATGGCATTCGTTGGACGCAATGGCATGGAATGCCTTACGTTTGGGACTATGTCAAATGGTATCGAAGTTTTTTGTATGATACCCCCAATGCGAGAGGATTAAGTTATGGTCTCATGATGGAGACAGGGAATACAAGGGAACAAAAGGAGGAACGCATGGTATTGATGATGTGCAGCGACAATGACTCAAAGGAGTAACCAATGTTTCTAATAATAGCGATTCTCTTTTTCTGCTACATAGCCATTCAAAGCACTTCAAACTAAAAAAAGCTGGTAGTGCCTCAAAAACACTGCCAGCTTTTCCACCTATACAAAATCACCTAAAAGAGTTCTTGCTCGATTTTTGGGCTACCAGCGGCGTTATTTTGGCACATTCCGCAGGTGTTCTAACTCCAGATTACCAGATTTCCGATTTCAAGTCTTTTATCTTTTTCCTGCCAGGCATACTCCGCTCCTGTATCATCCTGTCCGTCTGCCTGCAAACAGGGTCAAGTGGTCTCCGCAAAGCATCAAACCTTGCCAACCTTACCTTCTTTAGTAAATCCAATAGTTTCCCATATGATTTTTTCGTTGGTGCAGAAACACTGTTTCTCCATGAAGCGAGGCATTGCTTGGTTATCCCCATCTCCCTACTTAACCGTGCATAGCTATATGCCCAGATTGGGTTAGTCAATTCCTCAAGGATATTATTATAGCTTACTTTACCCTTGATGTCCTTCATATGCCTTCTAACGTATATCTGCTTTTTATTGCAGGGAAAATCTGCACTTTTCGATAACTCACAAGGGCATTTCTTGGTTAAAGGGTTCATCACATAAAGAAAATGCCTCACAATTGCGTTAGGCAATTGCTCTGATATTCTTGTCATTAATGCACATCGTTCGTGTCTACCTTGCCCTACCATGTTTTGCTAAATACCTCTTTTGCATTTCAGATAACCTTGATTGATATGCCCCTTCCCATTCTGGTTGCACTGTTCCCATTGGATATGCCTGCATCCATGCAAACGGTTCTCTCCTCGCAGGCTCTCCTGCAACCGTAGGATATGGGGCAATATCTTTAGATGAGAATGTCGGCGGAAAAAGGTATGGATAATCTTTTCGCATCTGCTCAATATACCCCTTTGGTTTCCTATAAACAGGGTCAAGGATAGTATTAAGCCACCGTCCAAGTCCTGACATTGGGAATGCTTGCTCGCTGATAAATCCCATCTGCTGGGCTGTTCGGTAATCAGTATCCCCTTGCACTACCTTAAGAAACCCTTCTATCCCTGTCAATGACGACTGTGATGTTGCATAGTTGGCTACTTGCATTATTGATTTTCCCATTTTTACAATCTGGCTATCTGTTAATGCTTCCTTTGATTCTTCGTTGAAATGTTTCCACACCATTGGCATAACCAATGCCAGAGAGAATGGATAGAAATATGCTATAGGAATCCAGTTATCTTCCCCTGTAACAGGGTTAGGGATATTGAAAGAATTTGTTTTGCGTCCAGAAGCATACCATACCTTCCTTAACTCAGCGTCTTTAGGTGGCAAGAAACATGTCCTCCCCTGCATTGCTGCTACTGCACTGACACCCATTAGAATACTACCTATCCCTGCCTTTACTATTTGTTCTTTGCTATGGCTTCCACCAATAGCCGCCAATGGAGAATACCTTACCATTTGTTTAGCAATATTCGTAGGGGTAGTAATGAATGGAACGAAGAAATTCATGATAGTTCCCGCAACAGGTCTCTTCCTTCCATTCAATGCCCAATCACCTAAGCCGTCTAATGCCCTAATCAGGTATGGCTCGTCTGCATCTTTGGCAGCTTGCCCCAGCCTATCCCTAAACAAATACCTCTCCGCAAGTTTTTTGGCTTGTGCCGTTGCGGCTGTATTCTCTACACCATTAGCAATTAACCTTGCCTTTTCTCCTTGCCCAATCAGGATACTAAAAAAGTTATCCGTTGCCTCCATGAATCGTGGGACAACAGTAAGGTATCTGGGTTGCTTTGTCCTTACCAACCTACTTATCATATTATGCACATCCCCACCCTCTATAATCCTTGAGGAGACAAAGCCTTTAGCAAATGCTTCTCTTGCACCGATGAATGCTTCGGGGAGTGCCTTTGCTATTTCCTTGTAGTATCGGGGGACGTCTGCAAAAGACATATCTCTTGCTAATGGATTGGATGGATGCCGCATTAGGTCGTAAGTAGCCTCACCAATCATATCAAGTGGACGAACGACGAACGTATTAAATAACCCACTTTCAATGTTCCTTGCACTGGTGATAGGGCTGGACAACATGTTCTGGTATCTGTAACTTGTTAGCCAACTGCCCATTCTTTTCCGCAAGGGGATACCCTTATGCACCTCTTCTGCTAAGTGGTTCATCAAGTTGAGCATTGCATCGTCTTTTGCTTTCAATAGTTCGGGTGTAGATGTATCCATCCTGCGGATATTCGACATCCCTTCAATTAAAATCTTTTTCAGATCGTCAGGCAAGTCTTTCCCTGTAATATCCTTTGCTGCCTTAGACCCTAACTTTGCAATCGTTGCAGGGTTTAATACACCCCAAAGCTTAAGCGACTCGTTCGCTCGTCCCGCAACTCTTCCTTGACGGTCAAGAGATACCGCTATCTCTGTTACCTCATCAAACTGCCCTAAGCTCTCGAAATGTTTCCCTAATAGCTGCCCTGCTGCACTCTTTTCTGCGGTCCAAACAGATTTTTCGTCCTTGACCCACTTCAATGTGCCATCAAAATCTTTTGCAATTAATGCCATCCCCCTCTGGATGGTCTCGTCATGCCCTTGCTGCTTATAGAAGTCAGTAATTCCTCTCCCAAATCTTTCCCTAATTTCCTTAGATAATTCAGGTGTTGTTTTGGGAGACACAACAACTGTATTCACAAACCCTTTTTTCCTAAAGCCTTCTGAAGTTATTGGCTTCCAACTCGTATCAATGGTAGTATTCGCTACACCCTGTGTCTTCTTGAGTCGGATAAACTCATCAAGAGGAATAACAGCGTCATCCCCACCCTTAACTGCACTTCGCAAGAAAACAGCCATAGGTTTCTCCGCATACGTGCTTGCAATTAGATGAGGGGTATATCCACCACCCTTCCCTAATGAGAATGCCTGCCCCTTGATATCCAATGCTTTGAAATCTTGAGGGACAGTAATCCCTGGCTGTATTCCAATCATTCTATTCCCTTGCTGTTCAAGGACAACCAAAGCATTTCTTGCAGCAGCGGTTGATGATGAGGGCATGTCTATAACTATGTCTTGGATAGCAACAGGAGGTAGTTTTGTCGGGAGTATAGCTTCGGCAGGAGCAGTCGTAACCGTCTCGATAGCCGCTTTAGGCAGCCTTGCCGCACGAGTTTTTGGAGCAACAATTTTAGGGACAACAATTTTAGGCAGCCCAACCGCACGTGGTTTTACTGTAGTAGCAGCTGTCGAGGCAACCTTACCTGTTGCACTGTAAACCTTGAATAGCTCAGTAAACTCTGCATCTGTAAACCCTGCATCCGCTATTTTTTTTGAGACAGTTCCCTCTGCCTTAAGCCCCAGTTTCTTTACAATCGGGGTCAACTCTTCAACTAATTTTGTGAAAACAGCCATTCTGCTCATAGCCTATCTCCTACTTTCCTTTTGACTGTGAGCTTTGCAGCATCACTGCCCTTTGCTTTATTGCGGCTATCTTGCCTAAAACATCTTCATATTCCTTATTTATTCTCTTATGTTCAAGTTTTACAGACTTTATTTCTGCTTGTGTCCCACCTGATACATCTATTTTTCTTATTTTTGCAGCCATTTCCTTTATTTCAGCTTCCATCTCCTGCCTTCTAACCAACAATGGCGAAACTTCCTTTTTTAACACTGCAAGTTTTGCTTCATAGCTACCCCCAACTTGCTTTTGCGTAGTCGTTGTCTTTTTAGTAGGTGTATCTACAGGCTTTGAGATAGGGGTCTCTACTTTCTCTTTAGTTGCCTTTTCCTTAAGTTTCCCCCCACCTTTGGGCGTTACCGTAGGTGCAGGCTTTATCTCAGTCAGAGCCACTGGCTTAGGTGCTCCTGCTGAGCTACCCCTACGAAGAAGCGGGGGCACCCACTCTGAATAAGTAATCCTATCTGCCTCTACCCCAGCACTTCTTGTCCTCTCCACCATGTCAGACAGAGATGACTCCTTCAGCTTGTTAATTGCTCTGATTATTTCCGCCTGCTCGGAGTAGATGAGTGTATCCTCACGCATCAGTGCGAAGGTTCGTTCGTCGGTTAAGCCAGCAGCGTAATACTCTTCATCCAAGAGGTTTTTCTTGTCGGTAAGCATCTTCAATCTTGCACGCAGCTCACTGTCCGTCATTTCAATCAGTGGCTTATCCATCGCAGGGGCAGGGTTTATCTCAGGAGCAGTAATCGTCTGCTTCTGCCCTGCTGCTGCTACTTTGCTTTGAGGTATCGTTACATACTGACGTATTTTTACAGGGACAACCGTTTCAGCCACTGGAATATCTTCTATTTTTGGAATCTTAATCTCTTCGTAGCCTTTCTTCTCACGATTAGTAGCCCTCAGCAGTTGTTCTGTTGGCGATTCAGCCTCCCCTTCTCCTGACAGGTTCATCTCATTGGGTGGCTCCTTCAGTGACTTTTGTTCCTCGATATATTTTTTTTCTTCCTTCCACGCTGTAGTGGAAGCTCCTTGTCTTGGTGCTCTTTTTGCCACCAACGGCTTCTTCTTGCCCATCAACCTCTTTGCACCAGAAAACACCTTGCCGCCAACACCCACCCCAGCAGGCATCACCGCACCCAGCAGAGACATCTCAGCTGCCCTTTCTATAGGATGCTCTACAGGACGAGTTCCCTGCGTTACCCCGCCAACAATATTCCTTCCAACATCCATGGTTAGCTGTTGCCCACCCCATTCTGCCGCACTCTTTAATGGTGCATGGACAATACGAGGGATATACTTCACCACCCCAGGGGTTAATGTCTTGGCCGCTTTCAACGCAAGGGATGTCCCCTTTATTGCAGGTATAAATGCAATTGCCTCCCCTATAGGCTTGCTGCTCTCTCGTGCCATTCGATATGCTTCTTCAACTTCTTTTGGCATAGGTGGGGGTTTCATCCTATATCCAGTTGCACCCTCGACAGCCCCTCCCACGAATGCAGATGTTGCGATAGCCAGTGGTTTGACAGTATCAATCTCGGTTCTCGGAGATGAAAGGTATTGTTGTAGCTCCCCTGCCTTAGCAAAATTGAGAATAATTTCCTTTTGTATTTTACGTCCAGCAGCACTTGCTGATAATTTTTTAAAATCTTCCCTTTGGTATAGCTCAGCTACAGTTAGCATTTTGTCTTACTCCTTCTTCTCTAACCCATACTCTTTGTAAATATTATTTTTGATTGCCTCAATCTCTTCTTGAGTCATGACTTTGTTTTCAGTCGTCTGTTTGCCTTGTCCTGCAACCTTGCCTTCAGGAACTCGTACGTTGCCCTTCCCCAACCCTAAACTTACAGGCTTCCCGTTGCTTTTGCTTTTTCCGCCAACCACCAACCCTATCCCTTCTATCACTACTTGATTATCGGCAGTAACTATCCCAGCGTTTAAGCCCTCTTGGTATCCCTCGGCATTGGTATACTTAGGTAATCCTTCCCAGCCTGATTTCTCGCTCCTTTCCCCTGTATGCCCTGGTGTCCAGTTTGCTCGATGGATATATTTCTTATATGCTTGTCCTGTTGGAGTATTAAAAAATTGGGCTACATGCTCCTGTGGGTAAAGGCTAAAGTCATAGTTTTTTATTAATTCAACCTGTTTTGCAAAGTCTCTCAATGTGCCATCCGCAGATGTCGTGAACGACTTCTCCAATGCAGATATTTGGGAGTGCGGCAATAACTGAACTTTCGGGGGAACTATGGCTTTCCCACCTGTGGTTGGAGAATGATATGGTTTCCCTAAATTATATGCTATCTCTTTTGCCTTTGTGGCTGCTATTCTATTCAGCTGGTCAGCCTCTGCTCGGGTAAACAATCCTTGCCCTACAACAGAATCGGGTAGGGCTTCCCCCGCATACGCTGCTTTAATGTGGAAATCCCGCCGGGTGTCAATGCCTTTCCCTCGAATTTCTTTCTCTTTTAGCAGTCTATCCTGCCGTTCCTTCTCGGTTTCCCTCGCAATCTTCGCCGTTTCCTTTGCCTCTTCCCTCTCAAGCTCTGCCAGCTTCGCTTTCTGCTGGTAATAGCTCCCCATGCCACCCAAAATCCCTTCGCTGTATTCAGGATGTTTGCCCGCATACGCAGCAGCTATCCCTGATAATGCTAAAGGGATAATAACCTTCTTCGTTACATCTTCAGATGGTCGGTGCTGGTAGAGATACTCCCCAGCTGTTTTCGCTAATGGCTTTACATAGCCACCTACTTTAGAAACCAACTCCTTCAATCCTGATTCCGCATATGCGTCAAGGATTGTTTTGGGTCTTGCTGGAGCGGCAGCTGGTGTTGCGGGTAAATTCGATGGACCCTTGACTGTGGGCAGTGATAATTTTACCTGTGCATCCTTGTATGGAACACGTGGTCCCACACCAGAAGAAGTCGGTAAGGCATAAAAAGGCTTTACTACCTGAACAGGTGGCTTTACTACCTGAACAGGTGGCTTTACTACCTGAACAGGTGGCTTTACTACCTGAACAGGTGGCTTTACTGCCTGAACAGGTGTCTTTACTGCCTGAACAGGTGTCTTTACTATCGTTGCCTTTTCTTTTTCTTTTGTCAGTTTCGTGTTCTTCGCCATAATCAGCACCCCTACTTAAAAAAATTGTTCATGTCTGGTCCCAAAACAAATTGCTTTTTATAATCAAGCCTTTGGCTTTTTATCCCTGGCTGTGCGAAAGGAGTCTTTGCATACATCCCTTCTATGCTTGGAGCTTTAATTGCAAGAGGCTTCAACGCATCATCAGCATTGCCAATGCTTTTTGCTGGATTAAAGTAAGAACTTAATGATTGCCCCAATATATTCCCAATTCCTGCATATATAGCACGCTTCTTCTCTTTCCCTGATTGCTTCATTTGCTCATCCCATCCCAATCTTTCAGCCGATTGCCTTGAATATAGCTGTCTCATTGCTTGCTGTTTGGCACCCTCAACATCAGATAATCTCCGTCCAACAGGAGTCCCTGACATCCCTGACGCTGCCGCTGATTCGCCTATTTGCCTATCAGCCAATCCTTGCTCATACTCCAACTGGCTTGAGGTTCTTTCCCTCTCCAGCTCTTGCTGCTTCAAAGCATTCTCATAAGCCTTCCTTGTAGCTGACTCTTGATTCCGACCGCTGATGTAACTCGAAACACCAGAGACAATGGTTGGGATATATGGAATTAATGCTGGCAACATATTACTTCCTCCTTAATGGGATAGCAGACATGTCTACACCAATAACCTTATTGGTAATATTCTCTATCCCTAACTCAAAAAACTCTCCATCAATACTACATGCAATACGTTTGCAAACAATGCTATCAGGCATATTCTTTATATGCGTTTGTATGCTAAAATCCTTAAACATCTTGTCCGTCTTTACCCACACCTTCACATCCCCTTGCAATGTTACACGCAGTTCCCTTACCCTCATTTCCCATGTAGGCATGATTTGAAGAACGCCAGACTTCCATCTGCCATCCGATTTATTCGTCCATGTAGGGTCAAGAGTGTCATAATATCCTATCTCTACACAATTGTCTCCCCCTACTCCGCCCCCAACAAAAAAAGCGTTTGTCTCGTCATCTACGACCGCAGACATAAGCTTATCGGTAGATATTGGCAATGGAGGAGCACCTTGTCCATTAGGCGAGAATACTGTTCCGTAATCCAGTTCACTATCCAGCCACCATGACTTCCGCCTCCAATCCAATATCAAACAAATGCTCGGATGTGCAGCAGATTGGTTAGATGATGGGAAAAATAGGTAATACTTATTGTCCCATACAGCACCAAAAGCGTTGCTTCGCTCAAAGGTAGGGACAAGACTTTTTATCTTTTCCGACAAGCTGTCTGCCTTGATGTTGTCAAACGTAAAGGCTTCTGCGTGCCCCATTTCTCCCGCAATATAATGGATACCTATAGCACTGCAGAAGAAAACTGTATCCAAGTGTTTTACTATGCTTCTGGGTGCTACGCAGCCATAGGGATAAGGCAATAGCTTCTCGCCCCAATTGGCTGGACTATCCCCATATAGCAAGAGGATGTTTTTCTCTGTTGTAATAAGCAAGCTGTCAAACATTGCTGGGATTAGCCCTGTTATCGGTGAACCATTTCCTATATCCTCATAATTATCAACCCATGCAGCACTTATTGTTGTTTGCCAATCGTGTTCTCCTTCGATTGATGCCTCTCCACGAGCGGTTACATTGCAATAAAATAACCTTGATTTTTTACCATCGGTATCGTAAGCACCAAACAGCCTGCCTTTATGTGCTGCAATATATTTCACAGGATGCCTTAGCCCTGTTATGCTGCTCCATGTTTTCCAACTATCGACTGCTGTTCCTCCGTTCCATGTAACGCAATACCCGCCATTTGCAAAAATTATCTTCTTCTTTTGCGTGGTATCTACTATCTCGGCAGTTGACCATGCGGCATCAGAGGCTAATGTATGTAAAAGAACCCAAGCACTACTCCCTGCTTTAGTCTCTTCACCGCCTAAAGCGTATCTTATGTCTTTATTGTATCTATTAACAGTAATCTCCGAGAATGTAACATTGCACAACTTGCCATATGCACGAATACCCGGGCGTCTATCGTTCACAGCACTACCATTTGACTGGTACGAACCTGCCACTAATAACTTATTATCTGCACCGAAGACTTTGTTTGTTACCAAAAAATCAGAGCCAATAAATACCTCCATGTAATACCAATTACCTTCAACGTAAGATGTTGTAGGGAAGCTGCTTCCATCATAGTAACGTGCAATAGTAAGGACTAAGCCAAAATAACTCTGTTCGTCATACAAACATATACCCCCAGAAGTGTGTTCTGGATACGCTGAGTACCAATAAGGTGCGGTTAGCTTTATCTTGATGCTGCAGGGGGGTCTTACCGCTCTGGGAAAATAGCCTCTAAGCTCGCCATCGTGATCCCAAATATGAGCATAAAGTCCATCGGCATGTAAATCCCACCGCCCGTCCCAACCCTTTTGCACAAAATCACCTGACCCTAATGCCTGCGTGAGGTCACGATAAAAATGGTAAAACTCACCAAGAGATTGCGCTCCCGACGTCTCCACACCCGGATTCCCAAAATAAAGGTAAATTGTTTTTGTTGATTTTGGACCAATTGAAAACTTTACAGCGATTGAGGACTCGGATGTTACTGGTGCTTTCCAGTATTCTATCCTGTAATCTAATTCCTTCAGTCCATCTAATGCCCTGACATCACCGCCATTTGTCTTGAAAAGACCATATGCTGTCGAGGCTGGCAAGATAATCTGCCCTATATAATTAGTCTCGGTAATATCGCTTAGGTTGGTTATTGTGATTGGTATCCGATATAGCCACGCAGCATTCCACCATGGGGCATTCGCTATCTTCCGTCCCCAGATTTTATCCCCGCATCCTGCAAGCATGTATTTCTCATCAGCAGAAGTAGTGAATATCCTTAGAGAATGGATAACTGAAGTCTCCCCTGTAATTTTATCATATATTGCCACCTCTTTTCGAGGCATCAATACCCCGCCAACACTACGCAGGTTATACGCAACCGCTGCCTCTGAAGGTGTCAATTTCATAACAGGCATTTCCGTGTTTAGCCCTTCTCCAAAATCTGCAAATGTTACTGGCAGCATCTCGCCCATATTCATCCCTCATCTTGTGCTCCGTATAGCCTTGCCTTTGATATGTTCAGGGAGTTTCTTCTTAATCGTCTCTGCCTCCCATTGTGCACACGTCCCCTTCTTTATTTTCCCCTGCTTCTCTAATTCATACATTTTTTTGCGTTGTGCTTCAGATTTGAATGGCATAATTATCCCTTCCCTCTATTCCCTTTAGCCGAGAACTGGGACATCTTCTTTGCCCCATATTTCTTCCTGCCAATAGCAGCAGCTACCGCCTTTGGGTCTCTACATCCCTTAGCCTGTAATACTGCCACAAGTGCGGCGAACCTTGAGCCTTCTCCTGCTGGTGTTTTCTCCGCTACTCTCTTGTATGCCAACAATAATTTTGCTCTTCTGGTTTTGCTCTCTATCTTTGCCATTTCTGCTACCCTCAAATCGGCATGGATGCCTTAAAAATCACTCAAAAACTCTTTGCCATAGAAAACCATTGCCTTTAATATTTAATGCCAAATCAAAGCGTTCTTACTATCAAAACTGGTATCTCACCCCAACCCTCATTGTCCGCATAACTCCTGCTTGCTTGTTTGTCCCCCTGATTATCACATCATAATCTACAAACACAATAGACGGAGAATACTCAATGGTGATCGGCAGTTCAAATCTATTCTCATCTAAATCCCGGATAAATATATCTGCATTCCTGATAATCACAGACCACTCACCACGACTAATTATGCCGTCCAATTCGCACAAAAGCCCTACACTATCACCATCATTCGTTCGTTGATATGACACTGATGATTTCGCAACATACATAATCCTGACAGGCTTAGTAGACTGCGTTGCCTTTTTTAACTCAATCCCATCAGCTATTGCCACGCCATATTTATAATTCTGTGTATATTCCCTTGATCTGAAATGGCTCAAGCTTTTTATCGACCAGCAGGTTTTGATATTTCTTTTCAATTCTCTAATAACATCTACTCTAACCTTAACATCATCAGCAGATACCGTTGTATCCTTCCCATTCTCTTGCTGTGAATACTGAATGTCTCCAACAAAACTAATGGCAGTATTCTTTACCTTAATCCCTTTCTGGTAGTTAGCAACCACACCTACCACCGTGCTATTCTTTTCTTGCCCCTGCCAATCGGTAGTAGCATTGACATCACTCAATGCCAGCTTGACCTCGCCTGTGCCAAACATTGCAGCAGCAGCCAAATCACAGCCACTAACAGATAATCCCATTGCTATCAAAACGATAAACATCCTCATGCCATAGACTCCTTTTGAATATGTGTATATTTTTTGCCATCATAAACCATCATCTCGCCACTACCATCCATGCTCCGATACGGGTATCCCAGCGATATGTGTATCCATCTCGGCTCCAAAATCACTTGCCCAAACCTTAACGCTGACCTCGTGATATAGTCGAAAATCGAAAGCAGATTTACGCCATCAATAATAAAATCTGCTGCCTCAAACTTACAATGTTGTGAGTTAGCCGCCCCCCTGACTCTCTTGTTTAATACAAGGCATCTAAACCCTGACGAGATTGTTATTGGTTTTTTGAAATGCTCCCTTATTGGCTCAAGCAAATCCTCACACAATCTTTCGCCTGCTTCGTATAGCTCAGGTGTAACTGCCTTTCTGTTTTTCTCTTGTAAACCTTTACGAGATGTCTTTGTCATCTCCGCTAAGGTAAAGTGCTTAGACATTTGATTAATCATCCTATGCCCCCCTTTTTATTTCCCTGCCTTATCTACAATTTGCGAGAACAACCACCCGCCAAAACCCAGTATCCCCGCCCCGACTATCGAGCCTAACCCTGCCAATAGTTTTCCCATAAATCCCATCTTGATATTTGCCTCTATCTTCCAGTTGTTCAGAGCAATAAGCGTTTCCGATATTTTCTCCATCATCAGGTGTATATCGTCTAACCTCTTGTGCATGTGTGGCAAAGAGGTGTCTCGTATTTGTGATATTGCATTTTTTAGTTCATTAATACTATCTTCTGCCATCATTTCACCTTCCGTTGCTCCAGTGAGGATACATATCTCTTTATCTCATGCCCTTTCCGAAACAGCTGGAATGTGCAGGCATTCTTTATGCCCTCACGAAATTTGTCCCACATCATCCTTTTTAGCCCTTCTTTGCTACCTTCTTCGTCCACAAGGATATTGTCTTTTGTATCGATATACACTAAATCCTCTACATGCTGATATTTCCCAGTAGGTAGGTATGTAACCATGTCGCACCCATGCACTATCCTGTATGTCTGCTCCTCCAATATGCGGTTATACTCCATGCAGCTATCTTTATCAAAGACTTTCATGCTGCCAAAAGTGTAAACACCTGCAATGGCTTCTATCCCCACAACCAGAGACATTACATATGCACACCATGTCGCTAACGCCCCCCCGAGTGAGTGCCCGCAAATCCAAATCTTATAGTCTTTATGATCGTTGAATACTTTCACAACAAACTTCTCGATGTCATCCCTTACGGCTTGATATGCTGCATAAACGCCTCCGTGCATACCGCCAATCCTGCTATATACTATTTTGCATTGTGCATTTGTTATCCAATCCTTGAAAGAGGATGTCCCCCTGAATACAATATACAGTTCCTTTTCCGCTTGGTCTACCACTATCATAGCCTGCGTATCATCCCGCTCAAAAAACTCCCATTCTATACCAAATAATGCGTCCTTCGCATATGAGTAACCCTTATAGATTATCTCGCTGTATTTGGCTATCTTTACCGCTTTGTCGAGGTTAAACATGGTGTCTCCTAATATACAGTCATTGTTACGCCTGTAGCTGTTCTATACATTTTGCCCGCTGTTAAACCACCTGTTATCGCAGCTGCATTATCAGCGTAAGTGGATAACCCTGGACATATTAATCCTTCAATAGCCACTCCTAATGGTTGAGCGGCACTACATGCAACTAATATATTAGAATCAGTCGCTACCACAGGTCTCACAAATACACTATTAACCCAAAAGTCGCCTCCTGGGTCTGCCAATGGTCTGTTCCATACATCAGCTAAAATAATATACTTCTGTGCCCCCATAGTATATGCCTGAGAACCTATTTGAGCTCCATTTTGATGTATGTAATAGCTACCGCTATAGTGCCTTATAGACATATTTACATCAACGTCTAACGCCCAGCTACCTATATTTTGAATACCCCAATCCACAACCCCATTAACTAATTTACTTACATGAAATTTCTTCTCAGGAACAAATGCTGGGTATGCTCCTTGGCAAGCCATTGTCCTGTCTCCATCTGTCATTCCAACCCCAGGATAATAGCCATCCTGAACGGTCATCTTCCCTATCCAATTTACGTCTACATCCCCAGTGACAGAGACTATCGACTGTAATGTTTTCCTATTCGCACCCGCCGTTTCATGGACATGAATATATCCAGCCTCAATAGCTGCTGTTTCCCCCGCATCACCCGCATTTACATGCCACTTACTCAAGTCTCCCGAGAAGTCGTCCCAAAATAAATAGATAGTAGCATTGTTGGCAGGAGGTAACCCAGATGATAAATTGTTAAATCTCAAGCGATAGTGCGTGCTGTCTACTGTGGATGTTGCGATTTGCGACTGTAATGCAATATCTACCTTTATAGAATTAGTAGCATACTCCACTATCCTTCTATTTATCTCTACCCAACTCGTGCCATTATAATACTCAACCCGGAAGTCATTACCAGAAGATAGGCTGTGCTCATATATATAGGTAGATGTTAACGTGGTTGTTGTGGTCGATATTACCCTTAGCACATATCCAGCAGTTAAAGCATTTGTACTGCTGGTTATCGTTATGTTTGAGCCGTTTACCCATGCACCCCCACCATTATTTATCAGGCTACCTGCGTATCCACCTGAAATATATCCTACCGTTAGCTTCGCTGTTGCAGCATCATACGTAAGCCCTGTGTGCCCGCTAAATGTCCCCGCCTCATTATGATACTGCACCTGCGTATTCGTTCCGCCAGGCACACCAGCACCACTACCGCCACCGCCAAACCAGAAGGCATTGGCAGGGACACTGCTGATACTAATCATACATATTATCGCCAATAACCTCATTATCATTTTACAATACCATCCTTCAAGAGCAGTTTCAGCAATCCATTCATCTGCTGCCTATTCGCTTCCTTGATAACCTCTGCCCTTCTCTGCAATATCAGGTAGTGCCCCCAGCAAATGACTTGAAATTTGTCAATGAAGCTGCCCTCATAAAATTTATCCATTAAATGCTCTGGTACTTGAATCCTCTCTATATTTGCAGGCATAACAGAATAAGCAACATCAATTATGCTCCTATCAAAATCTATTTTACTAATCCGATAGTCTGCCCAAGCAGTTACTCCCTGATATGGCTGTGAGAAATCAATGGTGATTATCTTCGTCCCCACAATATCCCCATATTTGGCAGTTACAGTATAGCTGCCACGTTCGAAAAACAAGATGTTATCCCCATCTGCAATATACCCTGTCTTAATTATCGGTGCTAATGCCTTAAGAATGGGATTTGTAGCAACACCTGACCCTAATTGCTGCCCCAATATCCCCAGTGTGTTTTTCTGGATATGATGCGTGGCTTTCTTCTTGTTCATGTCGATTGGATTGTCATATTTATCGTAGAGGCTATAATCTAATAGCTTTGCTGTTGGATATGCAGACCCATAATTAAAGGTATCTGCCATATCAATCGTGAGCTTATGAGGAGGGGCAGGGAGAACCGAGACGGAGGCTTGCCCTGTAACACCGTTACAGTCAAGGGTTATATTTGCTCTCCCTGCCACGAAAGATGAATAACTACTACCACTAAAAGTGCCTAAATCACATACAAAACCAGATATAACCTCTATAGTTTTGCCTGTGTTGTAATATGCCGTTGCGAAGAAGGACATGCTGTCGCCTGCATTGATAACCGCATCTGTTGGAGATATGTCTACCCGCACGATGTATGGCTTCATTTCCACTGGCTCGGTAATCGTCTGTGTCCCAATCACAACTACCGCCGCAGTCCCTGTTTTCCCATCAATCGAATTACTAATAGTGAATGTTCCTGTTCCCGATGGAACAAAAGTCCCATAGTCGAATGTCCCACCATCAGACATAAACCCATCAACAAATTCTATCTGTTGCCCATTATCATATGACGCTGTGGCAACAAAGGATACAGTCTGCCCTACTGTTGCCGTTGCAATGGCTGGAGCAATTGAAACTGATACGACTTGCGGGGTAGCCTCTGCCATCCCACAACTTAAAATTGCCAACAAAGCTATTATGTATCTCATGTTATCCCTCCTATGGTGCGATCAACGAATAATGGATTGTAACAACGCATGCACAGGGAACGGTTATCCATACACCATCAGTATTAGGTGCATGAACATACATATCATCTCCCATCCCGCAAGGAGCAACACCAATATATCCTTTCGCAAATGGATTTGCCCCTGCTACATCGAAACACAGCTTAAACACTCCCTTGTTTACGGTGTCCAATGAAACTATTGAGTATTTTACAACGTAAATATTGCTATAGGGAGTGGTGTCTATTATTTGATGGTTGGAAATTGCCGCTGTTTCTTCGTGGAAAACAAATGTTGTGTCTTTTAATGCTACCTTACTGGAATAATCATGGACTATAGTCTCGCCATCCCCATTCCCCTTTTGTGCAGACCATGTATCTTCCCCAGTCAATATCATGCTACGAGAGGCAACTGTGCCAGACACATCTTGCTGTCCGCTTTGTGCAAACGATAGGTTTGTAATAAATATAATTGCAAGCAGTAATGCATATCTTTTCATCTACTCTCTCCTAAATATACCAGCGGCAGATTATCTGCCGCTGGTATAAAAATCTCATATTTAGTATTCGAACATCTGCAATCTAACTGTTCCTCTATTACCAGTGTCATAGCTTCTGGCATAGATGGTTATCACTGTCTCTGCTGCCTTTGACTTTGGATGGCTTGATGCCAACACTGTCATCGGGCTTGATGGTGATGTCTGCAAGTAGATGTCTTGTGCGTCTGTGCCATCAGATATTTTTATCTCGTTGTCAAATCCGCCAGTAGCTCCAATCTCAAACACCTTACAAACCTTACCTGTGGTTACAGTATAGCTTCCTACTTCTACCCATGCGTCGCCAATTGCAATGGCAGAGAATGCAACTGTTTTCTCAATATCCGTTCCTGCCACTGTAGAGGCAATGGCATATATCTGACCTGCGGCATCTGTTTTAACTGCAACGCCCATATTGCCCAACATAGTTACAGAGCCTACAGTGGTAAGACCTGTTGCTATACTGGCTATGTCTACATCCCCGACATTATTGTTGCCAGTAGGAAGAGGAACATTAAATGAACTAATTGCCACAGAGCCCACGATGTTTCCTCCGACAGGCAGACTGGCTTCAATATTGACCTTTCCGATATTGTTGCTTCCTGCCGCTATCGGCATGTCTACACTAACGCTCTGGTGGCTATCATTACTTGCAAACGCTGGCACACCACCTAACAAAACAAATCCCAAAGCCAAAACTAAAATCTTTCTCATTTCACTTGTCCTCCTAAAATTTTAATATTGCCATTAATATGGCTGTTCAAAAACCGTATCAGACACTTTCCGCACTGATACGATGCAGCTAATTTTAATCTTTTGTTCCGCACCTCCCTTCTCTTGTAATGTTAATTTGCAATCAGTTACAATCAACGGTGTCGGCGGTGTGAACATACTCACTGTGTGTGCAGGTGCTACCTCCCCACCAATCAACAGCGTATCCTTAATTGCATCAATTAACTGCAAGCTCATATACCCTAAAGGCTTCGCTTCATCTCTCACCATCGTAACATACTCAATGAATGCCCTGTATCCTGCTACTGGTGTTCCAATCGTGAATAGTGTTGTTGATGATCCTAAAGCTGTCAAATTGATTGTAAATTCATACGCTTTCGTTGGGGGTGTTGCCTCCCAAACAGTATTCTCTATTGTCAAAACCTTCAAAACTTCGTCTATTTTTGCCCCCTCTATAGTTACTGTCCCTAAATCAAGAGTATACTCACCGCTGGCAAGTTGTTTAGTTTTAACAAAATGCCACTTCCGACTCACCTCATCATAAGCGAGTAATGAGTTGAATTTAGAACCAACGCCATCTGATGGAATAACTAAATTTTTGAAAGTAACATTAGGAGATGCCATAACCCTATCTGCCGCCATTAAACCCATAAACACTAAGAATAATACCGCTATTTTTTTCACTTAATATCCACCCCCTGGCTCAAAGAATAAACTTGGTCTCTGCGTTTGTGCCATCTTATGCACAGCTACTATCCTCTCGTTGTAATCTCGCTGAACTATCCTCGACTCGTCCCATTGGTTCAGCTTTTTATATACCCTTTCCAATAAGTATAAAACTGCCGTCTCTATCTCACTATCAGGGATAGACACAATATCACTCTCTGCCACCATCTTCGCAGGAGCAGAGACATAATCAAGCAACAAACTCCCTGTTTGCACAGCATTAAGGATAATTAAATTCGTATTGATGCAATACTTGTAAGGTATCCCCTGCTCAACATTTAATAGTGGCTCAATCCTAATGTCCTTTTTCTCTGTATCTACCCAGACATATTTCCATTTTAAGTCTGTCTGCCTTGCATATTTTTCTTGCCATACCGCAGATTGTATCGGAGGGTAAATAATCCCATTATATTCCGTTCCCCACTTGTTTTTGCAAGTGAGAGCAAACGCAAAGTCCCCTAATAGGAGAGAAGAGTTAGGAGTAGTATAGCTTCCATAAAATTCAACCCCATTAGCATAATTAGTACTCTCTCCCAATGTCGCTGCCATTTTTTTCAAGGAATGCCCCGCAACGTCATTCCCTTTATAAAAGGTATCCACCCTGGGGTATCCAGGATAAGGCTTATCTCCCTTAAGGTGTTGGTAGACTACCCTATAATTAAAAGTAATTGTCCCATTCTCGTTGACAACATGGGCAACATACGAGTTTTCAAACCCTTCACCACCAGCATAGTGCAAAACAGGTCGCACCGAATAATAAAAAACATGGAGCGAACAAGGTAAACCTATCGCAGCGGTTGCATAAGTATCTGTCGCTGTGAACTTATACGTAAATAGACCTGATGACGAACCCCCTGTGGGGAGTAAAACGCTTTTCCTGAAAATCATCCCAACCGATGGGCTGCCACTGACAAAGACCATCATGTCCTCATAAAGAAGCTCCCCAGTTGTATAATCATAGATATAAAGCATCACAACGCCATCTTGAGGAGGGTCATTATTCATGTCGGTGTATTTTACCCTAAATTCAGAATACTCTCCTACAGCGGCGTTACTATTAAGAACACCCCCACTCTCATACCCAACCTCACCTGTCCATACAAGTTGAGGAGTAGCATTTACACCTGTAACAGAGATTGTCTGCTGTCCATCCACCCTCGCACGGTCATACACGTCATTACTGACTTCAAACCAAAAAGTATATTCCCCACGGTATGGCAACATACACTTATACTCGTATGCCTTGCCATCCGTGTAGGTGAAATCCATAAATTCTACTGGCGACATCAGACCGTTCTTTATCTCTTTCTCACCAAGCATGACATGACATTTTGGGTAATAAGTCCTTGGTCCAATATTCGCCGTATCCGTATAATTCACAGAAAAAGTGAATAGCGTATCGTTGGTAGCCCCAGAAATTAAGTCAACAAGTCCATCAGACAGCCAGCATGTCACTGCTATGACAAAAACCTCAATCTCCGTTATATATATCCGCTCTGGGGTAGAACTCGTAACACCTGTAATCCTTACATATTGAGCTTCCACAGAAGAAAAGCTCATCACCCCCCCTGTAGAATTTCCTAAATCCGTCCAGTGCACATTGTCGGTTGAATACTTGATGAAAACCTCAGCCTCACCCTGAGACAAAACAACATTAATACTGCCAATAGAGGCTATTTCATGGAACTTAATAGTGAATGCCCCACCCCATGAGATTTCCGCTGTGTTACCGCCAGGCGAAGACACTCCATTAATAGCATTCCCAATATTTCGTGGATTAAGTCCAATAATATCAATTATCGTCCCGCCATTAGCGGCTAACGCAACGTTTGTACTCATCATCTACCTCGTCAACTCGCTAATGAATAACCCCCCAAACCTTATCCTCGAAGGCTTCGGTGTTTGAGATGACAGCCGCTTTATCGCATGAGAAGCATACATCCCTGTGGTAGAGTTCCTCAATGTATACGTAACATCCTCCTGATACCCTACCAACTCAAAAGACATCTCATCCCCACTATTGCAAACCATGCCATCCCCTATCCCTGCAATTGAAGGCAGTGCCCCATGTCCAGTATTCTCTATGTTTAATGTAACCCAAACATCTCCTACTGAACCTATCTCACCAGAATACAATGTGAATATCGTATTTTTTGCAGTTGTTCCTTCTGGCTGATAGATTGCAGGAACGGTGAACCTTCCCGATACTCCCCACCCCTTGTTCTCGTCAAAGATAAAATCTTTGTCCCATAGAAGATGTTCCCCTATAGGGCAGAAACCATCAGACTTGAAGTCGATACTAACCTGCCCGCTCTCCAGTGTCCCCTCAATCGGAGTATACATCGAATTATCCACAACCTTTGTCCATCCTTCCTTGTCGGGGAAGTTATCTGCACGCCAATATACCTGCCCTGCACTTAGGGAGAAAATCGTTTTTTTGGAAAAATACTCAATTTCTGTAGGATTCATTGGTGTTAAGGTATCATACGTATTATTGTTAGATGAATACTTAACATCCCTTATCTCCAACGCTGTGGCTGGTAAAATAAATGCGTTAAATCTCGTGTCTATCTTTATTTCAGATTGCGAACTCCAATATTTTGTCCTTTTAGCAAAATCAGTTTGTGCCATACTGAGAAGATGTAGCAGCCATACACGGCTAAGTTTATTCTCTTCATCATTAACCCTATGCAAAACATCATCAATTATTTCTCCTGCTGTATATGCCATTAATTCATCCTCTGCTATTTAGTAAATATTTTCTTCAATGCTGCCGCCGCTTCCTTCTCATCCTTGCATAAAATGGTTTTCCTCGTGCCATCATATGTGCACCCTTTTGAAACAACAAAACCATTAGTAGCCTTTTCCACATGTGCTTCGGGATTCTTGTCTTTAACTGGTATCGGAATTGCTTTTGACATTTTACGTTCTCTCCTTCTTTGCATCCTCTAACATAATCTGCTGTGCCGTCCCGCCAAGTATATCCCCATACATCTTGGCTTGCATAGTCTCTACATTTATGGCAGCGTCAACTCTTCCAAGTTTCCTCAATGCCATTGCCTCAACATAGTCCACTATCAGCCCATGATATTCTTCAGGGATTGATGGGGTGCTGCTATCCTCAATCATCGGGACTATTTGTTTCAATGAGAACAACTCTATCACGCTCTCTACGGTAAATCCTACCACAGGGAATATCTCAATGGTATTCCCCCATTCCAAATAGACAGGATTGGCTGTTGTTGCAGCCTCAAACCCTTCCATAACCGAGTCTATCTCGTCAAAGGTTTTTCGCCTCGCCTTCTTACCAGCGATTAAAACCCTTTTAATTTCTCGATTTGCAGGGATAGTAAAAGAATATTTCCCCCCAATAATTGCAATAGAGATAATATTTCTTTGGACCATCTTGATGGAGAGAATGGGCAATAACTGGTTGTATATAACATCCTGTGCAATGTTAGCCCAATGTGTCAATACTCCAGAGGAAAGCTTCATCTCCTCATCACTTACCCTGCTACGAACATCTGATCGTATCTGATTTAGCGTTATCGCTGCCATGCTCCACCCCTTGTAATAGTATCACCCAAACATGTGAAATAAAGTGTCAAATATGTGTTCATCTCTGGCTGCCTATCCCTGCCATATGCCTGAAGAAGCACATCGTAAAAAATCAATTCAAAATAGTTCGGTAAATTAAGGTTACTCCCTTTTGTTGTTAAAGCAATGGGCTGTTTTATATACGTCAAAGAAAATGTGGGCGTAGACTCTGAATCAGGGAATACCTTTATTTGATTCCCTTTAATAATTACAATAGGCTCGCTTGCATCCGCCGCAAAGTCCATGTTTTTACCAATCAGACATTCTTTGTATACGCCTTCGATACGGCAAGCCTTGCCGTTATATTCTGCCGAAATTACTTTAATAAAATCATCAGGTAAAAGATATTTACCTTCAGTTAAATTAATTTCTTTTGTGGTTGCCAACTCTTGTAGCAAGCTCGCTGGCAGCTTCTCGGTTAAATTCTTCTCTGCGATATTAACCCATAGTATCTTTTCCGCAAGGGTATATGCCCCCTCCTCATCACCTTCGTTAAAATGTGTGTTTACTCTTGAGATTATATCCCCAACGATTGCAGCCATATCTACAACTCCTTAATCCGCCTGCAACAACAATGTTATCTGTTCTTTTCTTTCCAACGGAATACTCTTTGCCATTACATACATCGCCTTTTTCCAATAACTCTTGTCAAAATTCTGGGGAGATAATACCGACTCCCATTTCTTCCCTGCGTATCTCCCGCCAGGGATAACAGCTTGATCAGGGACATTGGCTACAACAACTTTTTTGGCAACGGATACATTTTGCATAAATACACTTGCTTTAGGCATGGTTTCGTAGACAGACAATGTGGGTGATACCCCGCCTCTGCGAAAAGATGCCCTCATCTTGTCCTCTGCTGTCCCATCCCCTGCTAAAAATATTGCTTCATCATAAGCCATAGGCAAGCACTCGTTAGCCTTAATAACTACCTCTTGCCCATTACAAGCGTCGACATAGTCATCACACCCATAGTTGTGGATATAAACTATTCTCGTAGCCACCTTGTCCCTCCTTTTTTGAGGCTGTGGCAACAACCTAAGCTGCCACAGCCCCCATCTACAATTAGCTTGCCACTGTCAGCCCGATATGCCTTCCTTGCAATCTCGGCTCAGGGCAATATAAACACAAAGAAACTTTCGTAAACAGTTGCTGTGCGTGCACAACCATCCCTGCTTGCCCCTCGGTTATCCCAACCACAGGCTGCCATTCTCCTACTGAAAAATCATATGCAGGGTCAATATACATCACCAACGCATCTTCATTGAGATGATACCATTCTCCCTCTGGACAATAAATGTCAGGAAGGACAGGCGAGCCGTTGACCAAAACATGCTCTATCGACCAGTCTGCCAGTTTTGGGTCAGTCTCAATATAAGCATTCGTACTTCTAATTTGAGACTTTATCCCACGATACAACGCATCGGTTGTTATTTGCACAGTAGGTCTTACCTTTACCCCCATTGTCAGGGTGCCGTGTAAAGCGTCAATCTTATCCAATGTAAGCAATGAGTTGGTTACTGGATACCTCACCGCCTTCGCACCGAAAAACGCATTGCCTGCAAGTGACCTGTTAATCGTGCCATAAGTGTTGCCATCATCAACGACTTCGCCCAACCCATCAAAATCATTTGCGTTGCCTCCATTTGCACCCTTGAGCTTTTTACCCTTAAAAAGGTCTTCGGCAACATCCTGCATTAACCCTTCTGTCATTGCCTTTATCCGGGTTGACATGAGTTCAAATATCTTCACCCCAGTAGCATTCGCACTTTTATCGGCATCGAATAGAAGAATGTCTCCTACCCGCCATCCAAAAGATACACTCATCGGCACTTCAGCAGAAAATTCTTTGGCAACGATAACAGTTTTCCTGCCATCTGTCTTGGATGACCGCTTATTGCCAGTGCCAACAAGTTCATGTAATTGGTCCCCTGTCCGATACCTCTCGGCACCACGACCGTCCTTCCCTCTTTCTCCACCTTGCCCCTTACGCCCCCAATACAATCTTTCCATAAGCACTGATACAGTCGATACTTGGTCCCTTATGCCAGATCGCATTTCATCAACAATCCCGCTTCTTAATTCCTCCATAGATAGTTGCATAACGAATCATCTCCTTTTTCATCTAAACACATTCGGATGAGCCTCCGCAGCTTTAGCTGCTGCATTCCTCCACCCATTAAAAGGCTTTGTCTCTTGATACACTCCACCACCAGACCCAATAGGTGGGACAATCGGTGGCTGTTTTTTCTTATAGCTTTCAATTGCTCCATCACCAGCCACTTTTTTGTAGTGGTCAATGTGCTGTGCCCTCATTAATAAGTAGGCTTCGCTATAAGTCTTACCTTTATCTTCTGCTAATCTCTCCACATCATCAATCGTAAAAGGATCTGCATTCGTAGTAATTGCAGCAGCAACATCCTTCATGTCTGCAAACCTCATCTTATCTAACTCTGACATCTGCATATCTACGACCATCTTCTCTAATGATGCGATTTTCCCCTCCATTGCCCTCGTAACATCAGAGGAAGAACCAAAAATCTCTTCTTCGGCAGGCGACAACGATTCCCCTAAATAAAGCTTATCAAATGCTACCGCAAAGAGGGGGTCATCAGTATACTTTTCCCCTACTTTCAACCAAGAAGCTGCTACTGTCTGCTCATCTGCGAACTTTTTCCTTTCATCTGCAATGGATTGAGCCTTCTCTGTATTCGATTTTTCCCATGCTTTTTTGTTGGACGATGCCAACAACCCTTCCGCTATCTCTTGAGCAGAGTATTCTTTTCCCCCGACAACAATCTTTTCGTCCTGCGTCGCAGTTTCGTCACCAAAAAGCTGTAAATCAAAATCATTTACAGGGACAAACTCATCAAAAACTCTTCTATCTTTCATTATCATTCTCCTTTTGACACTTTTTATTAAGTTGGCTTTTCAGCACTTTTTCGTTAAGTTGGTCTTTTCAAGAATCGATATTACCTATAATCATCATCCCCCTTGCACTAACCTGCGACTACCTCGCCATAATCTGGTGCGGTTGCATCTCTGGCGACATTGAGTTATATGCGGGGACGACGCTCCCCCCCATTGCTCGTGTGCTATGATATATCTTCTGATCTGACGGTGCTTCTTGAGGAAGCATATCCTCGACACTCTCCCCTTCCGCCACTTTCGTCAATAGCTCCACAACAAAAGACAACGCATCATCAATTACGGTATCCCTTATTTTGCTGTCCGTCCTGACAGACACTATTAGTTTAATTGCCTGCACCAGTTTTTCCGCACTCGATATATCCACCTCCGCCTCTGCCGCTGCATTTACAGGCATTGGGGGCATCTGAAACTTTCCCTCACGATAAACGTTTGGATTCATTAACTATCCTCCTCTCTGCATTTGCTGCAAATATTCTTTCAACTGCTGGTTTTCTGCCACCATCTGCTCCATCTGCATTTTTAATTGCATAACTTCGCCTTTTTTCTCTTCAATTTTAGCCGCTATTGCAGTGGCATTTGGCCAGTCCATGGTCTTTAATCTTGTCTCTAAATCTAATTCAGGTAGTTGCGACATTTGAGAAATCCGCATAAACTTTGAACTCGCAACCGATGCCCCTGTCATGATGGACACATTCAAATCATCTAAAATATCAACATCCTTAAAGTCTCGTCTGATAAGTTTGCCATCTTCATTTCTATAGGCTAAAGCGTAACCACTTACCCAATGCTTCTTAATATATGTCTTGCATTGTTCCGCCCAATCAACCCAGCATTTTTCCATGTGCCTTATCTTAGGTCTTATCCTCTGCTGCTGGGATTCACTAAACATTGCAGCTTGAGTCGCTGACCGCACAGGCATCCCCACTCTTTGCCCTGTTATGTCATCTATTATTTTCATCATGGTATTCAGCAATACCAGAAATTCATTTGGTAAGGCGGGAACTCTCATAAAATCCACCTTATCAAAAAAACCTCTATTGACAGTAAGAACCCCACCAGGTAAATTCGTCCAATTCGCAGGGACACCCGCACCGTCCTCCTGCTTAATTTGAGGGTTAGCAACCATGTCCATGTAGTTGCAAATCTGACTAATAAATTTATTGATAAGGTATTGAGGCGAACTCATCCAATCGATTTCACCCATCCCCCAATATCCTTCCGTAACATAATCATCCATTTTACAAAAAGGAAGGAATGAGTATGGCCACACATCTTGGACAGAGGTTATCGTTGTATCCTCTACCCTCACGTAATACCGCCATGAAGGATATTTCCTATTACCGCTAATATCTTTCGCTAAGTCCTTTACCCAATATTCCCTAAGCAATAATCTCTCATTCCTCTCTGTAGAGGAACCGCTACCCAAGGCATACCCTAACCCACTTGATGCTTGACGGAACATATCTTTAACCCCTGCGAATACTCCCTTTGCAGCTTCTTTCTCCATGTCAGGGAGATACTCATAGGTTTTTATAATGCTTTTTTTAATATCCTTTATTTCGTCCCCAAGGCTTTCCTGCAAGGTTATCCGTGGGACCTGCCTTGCAAAAATGAAACATGTCATCTCTTGTAAATCTGCCTCATTAGGGGCAGGGAAACAAGAAAATGGGCTTGAGAACTTTGACTTAATTTGCCTTGTTTCTGCATCACAAACTGTCCGTAAATGCCCCGACCCAATAATAAGGCTGCTCCGAACAACTCTTTCAGAGTCAATCTCCATCCCGCTCTTTTTCCATAAGGATTTGTTCAGAACATCTTTGAGAACAGTTGACTCTTCATCATATTTAGGGTCATTCCCGATAACATCAAACAATGGGGGACTATCAGTAATCTCGCTCAAAATATCTTCAACCGTAGCACCTGTTTGGTTGATGACAATTGCAGCCCTGCCTGGCTTCACTTTGGCTGCGTCCCAATGCAACCCTGCATACTTCTCATAGAACTCAATGCCTCTTTTCCCAAAAGTCGTTGTCTTTCTGTAATTTAGATGGGATTGCCACATCTCATCCAGCATACTGTCTCTCTCGCTGTCTGTTCGTGCATCTTCTATCTTTCTCTTTTTAATTGTGTTCAAGGGTTACACCGTTCCTTTTACCCCATTCTTTTGCCTGTTCCCTGCTACATATCTTGCCACGCTTACCATCCACATCAAAAGATTGAGTAACGTATTCGCTATGAACCTTTGTTGCGGGTGGTGTCAGGAATGCCCGCTGTATCTCACCCCCACAATCGCAAGGTGCGACCTTCTCGTAAGGGTGAAATATCTCTTGAACATCTTTACATGCCTTGCATTGATACTCATATATTGGCATAATTAAATCTCGAATGCCCCCTCTTTTGCTATCTTTTCCATTATTTCTTCATTTGTCTTTTCAACATCTCGGCTCAATAACCTTTCCACGAAAATAGGTTTGGCTTCTTTACATCTCCATGCTATATATGCACCAAGCAGAACAGACAAGAGGTTGCTTGTTACTAATACAATAAGGGTGCTTATATGTATAACCATTTTTCAAAATCCTCTTTTGTTAAAGAATCCCTCTGGTATGAGACATCAAGGTTCTTGACGCTGCCATATCCATAGCATTTCCCTTCATTTATCTGCCTCAATGCCAGTAGAAGAGCAATGACCCTGTCATCCTTGCTTCCATGTCTTGCCCCTGTGGAATTATCCTTTCTCCTGACATACGATTGGAACTCCACAACTGTATCAAGGTCTCTTATGCACCCCTCGGCATTGACAAACCTTTTCCCATCCATCAAGAGTATGGGTTTCGTTCCCCCATCACCCGCTCCACCTTTAGTTTCCCATCCAAGCAATTCCTTTTCTACATTCCCATGTCTATCGTAACACTCTCGATGATACAGGTTGAAATATTCTTGCATTACGTAATTCTGGACAGCACGTCCAATCCCGCCTGTTACCTCGATAATAACATTGGCATTATTATAAAAACGTGCGACACGAACAATTTGCAGTGCAAGGCTTTCTTCGTCAACGTAGTTATTATAGCAAGCAACTTGCTCCCTTGTTATCGCATCCATTATCTGGATGCAACTGGGGTCTTCCGATGTCCCTGTAGATGGGTCAGCACCTATCGAATATATGCCACCCTGTTTCGGCATTTCCCATATCTTCCAGTGGCTATCAACATCACTAACAAAGCTAACCGACTTATCTTCTTGCTTGAATTTCCCCACATACATGGGGAGTTTGCAATACCTTTCTTTTATCGCAGTCAGTCTGTCAGGATTGAACAACCCTTCGCCGCTAAAGGCAGCGAACATCCCCATGATCCGAGATTGATACTCTGCCCCATGATACTCACCTTTCCATTCTTCCACTTGATGGGTATCCAGCTGGACGTTGTCTTCCATTGTTGCAGTAAAAACATCAAAATTCTTTTCCCCACGCTTTTGAAAAATATCCTTGTAAAGATAAGTTCCAAAACCGTTATAGGGCAATGCCGCTCCCCAAATATAAAACCGCTTACCCGCACGTCCCCTTAGCCTCGCTTCTTTATAAACGGCTGCCTTAATCTCTTCATCGATCTGCAGCCAATCTAATGTTGCAGCCTGAAATTTTGTTGGACCACTATCGGCTGACTTGAATATAGCCGTCGAGCCATTTTTAATTGCAAGCTTCCTGTCTGATTTATGCCACCCTTGAGACCCTGGCAACATGTCTGCTGGGGGAATTAGCTCCATGATTCGAGGTATTAGTGTATCCCTAACAGATGGCCAGTCCACGCCTACAATGTAGCCGTGGTTAGGTGCTGGAATTAACTTATTCAACCCCAGCATAGTCAAGACTGTTTTTATGTGGCACACCTCAGACTTACCAGATTTATTCGCCCCGATAATCCATGTATTCGTCTTCTCTGACATTAAAAATTTGTATTGAAATTCAAAGGGTGCATACCGAGTATCCTTCTTGCTACGTCGGATATACCCCTCTTTTAACGATTGGTAAAATTGCAAGATAGGTCTTTTCCCTATCTCCATGTTTTTTAATTCTAACAGATCATCGTCTTGTCCTTGACTGATAGCCCTTGCACACATAACATTACTTTATCCCCATTAGAGATGATGATGATACATTTTCAAAAGATACATTTTGTGAAGAATCAGGTCTTTTTTGTGTAGCTTTAAAAACTTCAAGAAAAACCTTCGCTGCTGCAATGCTATCTGCTGCCCTAATTTTATCAGGAGGCAACGATTCAAGTCTGGCTACAATCTTTAACATGCTTTGTTGCACCATTACTCCCGCTGATGTTAATGCAAGCATCGAATTCAAGTGCTCAACTATAACCTGTTGGGTTATCCCCATCTTCTCGGCGATGCTACTCACAGGGAAGTCTTGTGTTAGATATTGCCCCAAGACAACAGACTTATCAACGCTATTGCAAAAAACACAACTATCCCCATGAAACGAAATAGCATTCATAATTTCACAGTTACTTAGCATAATCCCTCTTAGCCTAACAATAAAGATGGTTTATTCATACAATATAACAATAGCACATATTGTTGCCTTTGTCAAGCATCACAAAAAAATAGTTATAAATCGAAGAGCAGTATATACTTGTATGGGATATATACTATTAGTGAAAAAATAAATTAAAAATAACTGAAAAAAATACTTGACAGGCTGAAATAAATATGGTATTATATGAAGCAGGAGGATAATTCAAATGATGAAAAAGGTGTCTCGCATAGATCCAAATCTGTCTTGAGGAAAAATAAGCCAGATTGGGCAGTAGGTGTGTCGCACAGATGCGTTTGAGCAAATTTATCTACAAAAGGAGGCAAGCAAAAATGATAAATGAAGTATTAATACAATCGTTAGGGGTAACAAAGGATGAGCAAGAAATACTTAAAAGCACATGGCATAAGTGGGTTGAGGTTAAAAGCGGTGCGGTGGTGTTCTTTGCCAAAGAAGGAAAAGCCCATTTCTTGGCGTATCCAATCCCATCATTGCCGAGCGATGCAATGGTGGAATTTTGGCAGGCAGTGAGTAGACTGCCAATGGTGATAGAGATTGAGAGCAGATTTTTCACATATAATCCTGTGAGCGAAGAAGAGCTGCAGAGCTAAGGTCTTTTGTGGAAAAGTTACAAGACAAAGAACCGAAAATTTTGGTGTAAGATAAGCTGAAATTAGCCTTTTTCATTTTAAGTGTCTTGTCTCCCCTATCTTTGCAGGAAGGTAGGGGGGGCTGGAGGCTTAAAGATTTTTAATACCCTGTATTGGAAAAATGAATACAG
>ERZ1292632.609-Hain-H43-01um-R2-609-length-39479-cov-10_pt1 | contig 39479 bp, 65 predicted proteins | sample MGYA00564407_ERZ1292632 | MGnify/ENA primary metagenome ERZ1292632 (study PRJEB36523, sample SAMEA6512637) | groundwater metagenome | collected 2019-01-08 | study: AquaDiva: Metagenomics assemblies of 32 groundwater samples | reverse complement strand
AAGATGCGGGCAGGCAGATAGAATCAGTGGACATTTCAGAATTGGGCAGGGCCGACAAGATAATAGCCGACCGGGATAAAACTGTCATTTTGGGAGGACGGGGAGACAAAAAGGCCATAAACAAGAGAATCACGGATTTGAGAGAGCAGATTAAGAACGCCAACACACCCTATGACGCGGACATTAAAGAGGAACGATTAGCTAAGTTATCGGGCGGGGTGGCAGTGATAAACGTAGGTGGGGCAACCGAGGTGGAGATACGGGAGAAGCGTGAACGGGTGATTGATGCCAAGAATGCTACTAAGGCGGCAGTCGAGGAAGGAATCGTCGCTGGCGGCGAGATCGCCCTGCTGGAAGCATCAAAAACGGTCGAAACACCACCCAAGGGCACTCTAGGTGCTCTCATACTCAAAACGGCCCTTCAAGCTCCTTTCCGCCGGCTAGTGGAAAATTCTGGACTTGATTACGCGGAAGTTAGGGAGAAGATGGCAGGACACAAATACCCAGACGGGATAGACGTGATGTCTGGAGAGGTTAAGAATTTGATCGAGGCTGGCATAATCGACCCAATTAAAGTCGCAAGGAGTGGGCTGGAAAACGCTGTCTCGATAGCCTGTGCAATAATTACCACGGAGACCCTCATAACTGACATGGCACCAAAAGAGACATGAAACGCTGTTACTTCACTATCGCGGACCGAAACAACCTTCAATACTATGAGGGTCTGAAAAACTCCCTAGCCAAATTCACCAAAGACCCCCTAATCCTAATAGATGAAGATAAAATAAAACAATTGGGAGATCCACAGTTTTTTTACCGAGCTACTCCAATCATAGCCAGTGGATTACTTCGAGACTATGATGCCGTATGTAAATTAGATGTAGACCAAATAATCCTGGGCAACTTAGACCATATTTGGGATGGAGACTGGGATGCGGCAACAGTCAGAAACTCTAATCCCAGAGAGGATAAGATCTACCCCGTTAGACTTCTGGACATAGCTCCCACGCACTATGCCAATTGCGGATTTGTAGTCATGAAGTCCAAAACTTTTGTTGATCATTGGTTGAAACTATGTATGTCTGGTCACTTTAATAACTTTCAATACCGTGAACAGGATCTTTTGAATATCATGGTTTTCTATATGAGTGAACCATTTGGTGGACCATACAAAGTTAGACACCTAGACGATAGCAATAAGTGGCATGGATTGGTATTTAAAGGTTATGAACCCAATGTCGTATTGAAAGATATTGGAATAATTGATGGAAAATTCAGAGATTTTAAGTTGGTATTGCCCAAGAATGAGGAGTGGCCAACGGATGAAGACAAAGAGGTGGTGTGCTGGCATACAGCTGGGGGAAACACCGCCAACAAAATGAACTATAAAATTAAGTTTTCGGAAGAGGTGTCAAAGCATATAGACAAATTAATAAAGTTATGACCACTGATGCCATCCTGAAAGATTTGAGAGAACCACTATTTATTCGGTGTGGTTTTCGTCTTTACTTCCAAGATAGTATGGGGTGGGTATTAAGGGGCGACGGAAAATATCCAGCGTACTTTACAAAAATGATTCCGGGCGAACCGGAAATGACTTTGAAAGAAATGCTAACCATGCTTCACGAGTCAATTTCAAAGAAAAACATGTTTCCTGGAGTATGAAAAAAAGACGAGATTTAAGAATCCTTTGGTCAAGTAATGCGCCACACGCAAACAGTGGCTATAGTATTGAGATGCGGGATCTTCTTTTTCGTTTGGTGGCCGATGGTTGGCCAATAGCAATTTCGGCTTTCTATGGTGTCCAGGGTGGACCTGCTTATATAGAATATCCCGAACATTTGAACCCCAAATTAAAGGGGTTGAAAATTAAACACTACCCAATTATGAGTGAGGCGTGGGGATCGGACGGGATGTACTTTCATGGTAGAGATTTTAAAGCTCACGCCACCTTCTCGATGCAGGATATTTGGGTTTTGGAACCAAGTTATTTGTCTAAATTACCAGCTTTTATTCCCTGGTTTCCAGTTGATAAGGAACCAATACCCCCCAACGTCCTCGATAAACTCCGCTATGCGTACAAAATCATGTGTTTTTCTAAGTTTGGTTACGATTTGCTTCTTAAAAATGGTTTCAGCTCAACCTTTATTACCGAGGGAACTGATGTGGATATATTTAAACCAGGAGACAGAATGGAAGCTAGAAAAAAACTGGGGTTACCGCCGGACAATTTCTATTTTTCAATGGTGGGAGCCAATAAAGAAAACCCCCCTAGAAAGGGTTATCAGGAAGCCCTTGAAGCGTTTAAAATGTTTCATGACAAACACCCTGAAGCAGCCCTGCTCTTTCACACCCAACAACGGGGTCCGGGGGCTTTTCCAATCAGGGAATACGCCAATCACTTGGGAATTGCCAACAGAACCTTTTTTGTAGACGATTATCTCTCGATGTTCAACTCAACCTCCGATGTAATCGCTACCGAATACCAAGCGTGTAACATCCAACTTCATCCTTCTCAAACAGAGGGGTTTGGTCTCGGCATAATCGAGGCACAAGCGTGCGGTTTACCAACGGTAATACAACGTTGTCAATCCATGCCAGAGTTGGTTATAGAGGGAAAAACGGGTTGGATTGCAGAAACTATGCACAAGCGGTTTACCTCGGATTTGAGTTTTGTAAACGTAGCCGATCCCAAGTCGGTTTACGACTGTATGGAGAAAGCGTACGAAGCCGTAAAGACAGATGAAGCAAAAGTCGCCAAGGAGTGTAGGGATTGGGTTGTGGAGAATTTTAATATCGACAAACTAGTAGAAACCAAATGGATCGGTTTTCTCGAAGCTCTCCAAGACGAACTCCTCCCCTTGCCAAAAGAAAAGGTGTGATATAATAAATCCATTATCGTAATTGAGAGGACGAGTTCCTCTCTTTTTTTATGGATTCAGTACCAGCCGGAACATATAGCTATAGCATTGCGGGAACAAACACCTTAACCGAAGTTACCGCCAACCCCACCGTTCTCTATCAAGTTAGTGTCTCTCAATTTGGTGGTTCAATGGGATACCTTCAGATTTACAACAATGGCACTTTCGATGCTGGTGCTGGAACCCCAACTTTCACCATTCCGCTTAATAGTGGTACTTCGGGAGCGGGAACTCCAGCTTTCAGAGATGTTGTATTTGGTCCATATGGTAGACAAATGAGCGCAGGATTGTCCTATCTCTGGGCAGCTGGCCCAACAGGAACCGTGGCTCATGGAGTAAATGCCTTAGTAGATATAACTTACCGCGGGAGCTTGGTATGATATGGCGAGTACATATCCCGCTACTAAGCAAACCTTCACAAACCCAGTAGGATCGGACAACCTTAGTTCTCCAGACCACGCTTCAGGACATTCGACTGGATACGATACTCTAGGATCAATCCAAGACACGATCGGTACTACGGCTGGTACCAACGTGTTAATGCACTTTGCCGCGGGGCAGTTTCCCACCAGAGCTACTGGGGTGGCAGCAACTGGCACTCTTGTACAAACAATAGTTGGTGGCACTTATAATAATTTTACCGCTGGTACCCCCGCTATTGCTGGGGGTACATACAATAACTTCACTGCCGGTACTCCCACCGTTGCCGGAACCATCGTCCTACCGAGTACCGTCATTCCTACGGCCGCTTTGGTCAACAATGCGGTCACTACGGGATCGGTTTTAATTAATACCACTCTAGTAGCTGGAACCGGCGTCGCGGGAGCCTTTGCAGATTTTGGGGGATTAACTGGAACCCTGGCGGTAACTACGGCCTGTGATTTGTGGGCAAGTTTTAATACAACTCTCCTCAATTCTCTTAATGCGTCAGATAATATAAACGTAAGATTGAGGGGAACATCGTCTGTGGGTACTTTCCATATTCCCGACGCTAATGGGGCTCGCACCACGATTTTAAATACTGGTGACTATCGGGATCTAACTAGTGGTGGATTCGTCAGTGGCGTAAGCGTGGGTACATACATTTGTACCATTCAAGGTTCGGCGGCAGCGGGAAGTATCATCAGCAACCCCAATCTCGGTATGACAGTCTCTATTTTACAATTAAGAAAATAATATGCCCAACAACCTATCCATAAAAACCGACTATCCACACAACTCTTCGGTGACGACCGATTATCCCAAAATTGGGTTGGTTCAACCCACTACTGCCCAACTTGTTGGTACGTCCACAACTTATAATGATTCAACAATTACTTATAATTCTTCCTCTGTTAAATATGGAGGACACGATGGAAATGATGGACCGGGGCCGAAAATGGCCAAAATAATCGCATGATAATTAAAACCTTTAATAATCTACAAGAAGATGCTCCAAAGACTTACCTGGCCTCATCCATAGCGGCAGCGGCTACCGTTTATCCCACTAGAAACACGGCTGGGTTTACCACCCAATATGCAATACAAATAGGGGAAACGGGGCAGGAATTTTCGGAAGTTCTGGTTGGAACCGTGACCAATATTGGAACCATTACAGGAGCAGCATCAAACTATGCTCATCCTGCCGATACCCCCATTTACAATATCAAATGGAATCAGGTTGTATTTCAAAAGTCTACTACAGGGACTTCAGGATCGGCCACCTCGATTACGGATGGTACAGTTACCTATCAAGCCGACTCACCGTTTACTCAATTTGATGACTCGGCGGCGGTCTCGGCTGATGCTTTCCGGACCAGGTTTAGAAATTCTGTATTGGGAAGTCAGACGGGGCAAAGCGATTGGCAGGTACCAACGGGCTTTACTTTTTACTCCCTGGCTAAACTGAGAGAACGTGTTAAAGAAAAACTCTGGAGTTCCAACTATTTAACCAATTCAGTAATAGACAATTGGATAAATGAATGGAAAGACGAGATGGTGACAGCGGCTATATCTACAAACGAGGATTACTCCATGGGAACGGTGGACGTGGGATTTGGAACCGCTGGATTGGGCACGGTTACAACGGCGGACTTCAGCCAGATCAGAAGGTTTGAGGTTACTTATAACGGCAATGATTTTTATCTCTCAACAAGAAAGACGGTAAATGATTTTCTGCCGAACCAAACCTTTTTAAGTACCCATCCTTATCACAATTGGAGGGGAGATACCATATTTCAAGTCAGACCACCGGAGAGTGGGGGAACGGCCAGAATCAGCTTCTATCGCTTTGGGACAACGATGGTAAATGATACAGATGAATTACCCCTACCATTAAGGGCCTATACTAAGTCATTTATTGACTATACCCTGGGTCAGGCCTATCTCAAGGATAATAAGTCCGATTATTATGAAAAAATGATGATTGTGGCCAATGGTGCTAAAAATACTTTTTTAAGCCAAATTACCAACAGGGATAAATCCAGCGTTCAAATGATAGATTTAGTTGAAAGTATCACGTCAGATGATGAATTCTGGCCTTAATAATGGGATCGTTGAGACTCACCAACATTTCTGGGATAAACCTGAAACAAAATCCTCTCAACACAGACGGCGACCTCCTCCGAGTAGTTAATTGCGACCCGACACATATTGGAGCTTGGAAAAAAAGGCCAGGATTCATAACTTATTTAGGGACTCCAGATAACTCGGAAGTTACTTGTCTATTCAACTTTACCCGCAATAATGGAACTCAACTTTGGACGTATCGGGTTTCTGGTGGATCACTTTATTATTCAACTCAAGGTACTGGGGCCTGGACAATTTGTGGTGGTGGAACTTTAACTAACGGAGCCTTCACTTCTCCCGGGTTTCTTGAAGATACAATGATTATCGGAGATGGAACTGCCGCCACCCGACATACAACCAATGGTACTAGCTTTACCAATACTACGTCAGCACCAGTGGCCCAGTTCTTCACCGACTTTCAAAACAGAATTTGGGCGGGAGGAACGGCATCGTCAGAGTTTTATTCAAATGTGGGAACGCCGACAGACTGGACAAACGATTCATCATCAATCTCAATTCCAGGCCCGGGGAAAATTAATCATTCATTTAAAGCCAATGATCGACTTGTAATTCCCAAAAACTCTGGGGTAATGCTTCGTTATGATGGGGACAATCTCATGGACCTAGCCACAAACTGGGGACCATCCTCTCCCCAATCTTTATCAAGTCTGGGTAAATATAGTTTTTATCTCAATAGGTATGGGGTATTCGGTTTCGGGGGCGCTGAACCGGAAATTGTATCTAATCAAGTTGAGAAACTTATTTATAACGACACTGGGAGCGCAATCGTGGGAACGGCATTTGATAATGCTCCAGGGGTGGCACATCGCTATGATTACATACTTTCTGTGGGAAGCATTGCAGACGATCTAACTAACGAACCCATAAACAACGCCGCACTTCTATATGATTATCGGTTGAACGACTGGAGAACTTACAGTCTAGCAACTAGACCGACATCGTGGTTGTCCTTTGCTGACAATGTAGGTAGCCAGCAGTTGGTGTTTGGTGACTCAGGGGGTCAATGCTACCAAATGGCCGGAACGGCCGTCACCGACAACGGCACAGCCATACAAGCGGTTTTAGAAGGATTTATCCACGGGGGATCATTCTTAGAGAAAAAATGGAACTGGGGAAGATTTTTGTTTAATCCCGGCTGTGAAGCCAATGTCCAAGTAGCCCTAACAGATACATTTACAAAAGATAACAAAGTTTGGCAAAGTCTTGGTCAAGCAAAAGATGGGGTTGTTGAATATCATTTTCCGTCTGATTCTAGGGGGAGATTTTTATTTTATAAAATTTCAGATAATTCTAGCGCGGCTAAATTCGAGTGGTATGGAATGGAGTTAGATGTGGATTTGATACAAAGATGAGTTACCAACTTGACGAAAGATTGAATAGTAAAGATAGTTTGGCTGGGAGGCCTGGACTAATAGACGGCTTAACTTTTGATTCAGGAAATGATCGGGGGGCCATATTATCAACAAAGGTTAGGAATTTAAGTTTTAATCAAATTGAGGGAGGAACGGCGATTTTGGGGGGAACACTTAATGGTAATGGAGTTTTGTTGGTTAAAAACCAGGGTGGAACGAGCATGTTTGTTGCAAATGGATCTGTAATTCAAATGTTAGACGCTGGGGCAAATATAGCATTCATCCTTAATTTTTTGGAAGAATTTATCGGAATAAGAAAGTTAAATTTAGGCGGAACGATTGTTGGGACTCAAGCTGGGGGAATGACCGTCTATGGAGGTACGGGCAATACAGTCTATAGCTTTTTGGAAGATCAAGCTAATATAAATAGGAACGTCATATTCGAAAATGATCGAAACCTTCTGCTGGGTGGAACAACAACTCCCACAGCCCCAAGTGGTAGTCAAGTTAAACTATACACAGACGTTTCCGGCGGTAAAACAAGGCTAATGGCACGATTTGGATCTGGAACAGCTGTCCAGGTTTCTATAGAACCATGATGAAAATGATGTTTATATCAATTTTGCTTGTATTGAGTTTGATTTCATTGGGATCGGGATTAATGTTATTACGAGTAAAACCAAAACCTCAAATTTATAACTGTCAAAGGATTCATAATTGCCTCGCCAATCATGATATAATCACATTACTTACCGATTTTGAGAAGACGGGTTAACCCCGTCTATTTTTATGGATGAAGCTGCATTAATAAGAGCAATGACCTCCAAAGGTCACACAGAGTCTACTGCCCGCGGAGCTATTGCTGGTCGGGGATATGCGGATTTGGCTAGAGAATATTTGGGAGGATCTTCTGGCGGCGGAGGAGATAGCGGGGGTGGTGGAAATGTACTTGAAACGGCCAAACAACTTCTGGGTTTTCAGCAACAGGCCAACCAACCAGCCATTCAATCATTGCAAGCTCAAGTCGGGGAAGTGGGGCAATCAATTGCAGGTGGAGTTGAAAGATTAAGCGCGGGTATAAAACCATTAAGGGATAGATATAATCAAATTCTTGATGAAATAAAGGGACGGGTAAGCACCGACGTTTCAAGAGAATATGGACGACGGGGAATCCCATTATCTTCGGGGATGTTTGAGCAGGATTTAACCTCTAAATTAAACCCCCTTATTAGAGATATTGGCCTGGCTTCAGAGGAAGGAGTAAGGGGAATAGAGGAGTTAATTGCCAATTTAACTCGAGGGGGGGTAGAAACCAAGAGAAACATATTAAACGCTATTGCCCAGCTTCAAGCGGGTGAACCAAGCGGCGCAATAACTCAAGCTCTTTCTTTGATGGGACAAAAGCAACAGCAACAATCTGCACAACAAGAAGCGGCCCAGAGATCTCAACAACAGGCTTTCCAAGAGAGGATTTACCAAGAAACAACCTTACCCGAATCGCGATATGCCACTGGAAAACCATATTACCAACCAAAAACATCCGGGGGTGGTGAAATAGATTTTGCGAGCGAGTATGCCGCTTGGCTTAAAAGCCAACAGGCTCCCAAAGAAGTATCTGGGCCATTCGCACCAGGAATGTCTACTTACGGAAAACAGTTGTCCTTGAACAATATTTTATCTTTACGGGGAATGGCTTAATATGCAACCAGACATTTCTAGTTTCGGAGCTTACCTTAGACAAAAATATCCCAACAAAGCAAAGGAAATAAATACCTTTGTTGAAAACAAGCAAAGGGAGGAGTTGGTTAGACGGGGGGGAATGGACATCACTAAACTCCAAGAAACAGATCCGGGGGCAGCGTTGAGATTATTACAGGAAGGAATTAAACCAAAAATAGAACTTTCGGAGGGTGAAAAGAAAAATCAGTTAGCTATTGGAGCAAGTCAAGGATTGATTGATATACTTGAAAAAAGATTTACCGAGGCCAAGGGGGGAGAGTTTACTGGATTAGGAGCGAAGGTTGCCGGAACATCTAAAAACATTAAGGGGGCCCTTAATTTAGACACCACTGCCGCCATTTATAACAGAGAACGAAGGGGCTTTACCGCAAATCTTCGGCAAATTACATCCGATACTGGTGTACTTACACAGAAGGATTATGAAAGGATCGCCGATCTATTGCCTAAGTTTACAGATGACCCCGAAGTGGTTAAGGGCTTATTCCAGGATTTAAGAGTAATGATGGGAGCAAAATTTGGTGGACAACTCTCGTCTAGTAAATATCAACAACCAGAAACCAAGGGGGGGCTATTTGCTGCCTTGGCACCAAACTTGGCAGGTGAATACGGTGCCCAACAGCAAGAAGTTCAATCTGCAACGGAAAGACTAGGGGGTGGTGGGGGATACGGAAACTATCTTGGAGATATATTGGGAATTACTGGTCGTGGACAATTTCAACCCACAACGCGTAAGGTTGGGGCCGCAGGAGAAGTCCTTACATATTTGGGTTTAGCTGGGGGAGTTAAGGGGTTGGTAAATAAAGCCAGGGGAGCATTTACTGGTGGTTCAAAACTAGCAGTAAGTCGTGCGGCGGCAGCAAAAGATATCCCAGTTGATCCCAAAGAACTGATAAAAGCGGGGGATAAATATGTGAGCGAAATAAACCCTGCCGCTTCTAAAGTATGGGAAACATTAAAACCAGCAGTGCAAAAGACCAAGGATGTTCCCGGACTATTGGAAAAATTGACAGACTGGGGAAGTAAAGCTTATACAAGATCGGGCGATAAACGAGCTATAACAGAGGGATTATTAAAAGAACACTTATATCGAGCCGGAAGAGAGAATATTAAATCTATTGCTCCTGAAGTTGCAAACTTGACTACAAAAATGGCTCGAAGTTCGGAGTTGAGGGAGTTATTGGGTAAAAACGCCGTAAAAGCAGCAGTGGGAGCAGCAGCCTCAGCACCAGTATCTATTCTTCTTTATAAACTTCTGGGACAAAGAAATCAGTAATCCTCCCAATTGGTCCAAAAGGTAATTATCACTAGACCCACGATTACAGAGGAAATTCCAACTCCGAGCCAGCCCAGAAAAAGAATGGGTACAAAGAAAAGAATTAGTCCCAAAAGTAACACTACACTCATTATACCACGACAACAATCAGGGTCTCTACCCCTCCGGTTTAAATAACCTTAATAATCTCTTATATTGTTAACTTACTCTTACTAGATTCGTCTTGACCACCGAAGCAGTTTTTAAAAACGCGATTTCTCGCTTTTTTGTTCCCAGGGGGCAATCCCCTCCTGGCGACTTGTACCTTTGGATCATCTTATCTAAACGGATTGGCTGTTACATTTTTTAGCCCTTATCAACCAGATTCTTAAGTTCTGGAATATCTTAATCAGGGTAGGCGTTGTGGCTTCAAACACGGAATTTACCGGAACCGCCATAGAGGTCCTTGACCAAAACCGTTTTTCAAAGAGCTAACATTGGACTCACGTCAGGGAGACTGCCCCCTGGGAAAAACTGGTCTATTCTTATGAGTCGGGAAACGCTTGTTTCGCTCAAATAGACTCGGTGCGTAGGTCGGTTATTCCCCAGCGAAGGGGACATTCCTGCCTTATCCCGAACAAACAGAAAGCCCCTCGGTCGTTTGCCGACAAGGGGCCTTCTTGGTATTTTACCACAAAAAAAGAAGGCTCCCATTTGCCCTCTCAATTGCAAACGACTATCCAGACTTTTGTCTGACTAAATAAATTGTAAACCATTTGATATAATGAAGTCAAGTAGTGACTTGAGACGCATCCAACGGGTGCTATTTTTATGACTGGAATACAAGATCTAATACAAAAAGTGGCTGGCTTCTACCGTCAACCTAATAAAGCCAGGATGGGTCAGGTAAACCAGTTTATAGACAAAAATATCCCCATCCCAGTCGTAAATCCCCTAGCAAAGATGGCTGGGAACGTATTGTTTGGAAACCAAATACAAGAAAGCGATTTGGGCAAGACAGACAGAATGATGAGTTTAGCAATGGGGATTTCTGGGGGAATGAAAGACGTGGGGGTAAGCAACCAGATCTCGAAAAGGATCGCGAATCTGTTAATAGAAAAGGGACAAGTTGGTAGATTGGGGTTTGATGCTATGGACGAATTGGTAAAGTTAACTAAGCAGGTTTTAAAAGTAAAACCCAAAGAAATGAAGTTTTATGGAGAAAACGAGATGCTTCAAGGATTGGCGAAAAAAATAACAGATGCCCAAAAGTTTGCCCATCTCGAATTACCAATGCAAAACATGAGCAGGGGTCCAGTACAACCCAACCCAGACATCATCGCTGGCGCCAAAAGCTACTTACGGGGTATGGGGGGTAAATTCCAGGGAAGTCTACCCAGATCGTTAAATATCAACACCTCTTCCACCCAACCTAAAGGAGTAGGGGGATTAAATATCCCCAAATTATTCTAATATGCCCAAAAACGGAGCCAGCATACAAACCGTCTATGAATTAGTAGACCGCAAGACCGATCAGATCATGGAGAAGTTTGACAACCACGAGAAAAGATTAAACAAAATAGAGAATTGGCAGTCCAGGGTGGTGTGGCAAATGGGATTGATAGCGAGTGTGGGCGGGGCGTTAATTAAGAGTGGTTGGGACTGGGGGCGGCGACAGGTGGGTATATAATGAAACTATGAATCTTGATAGTCATTTCAATTACTGGAATACGAGATACGATGACTTCGATCGTGCTTTCGGCCCGCAGTGCAAGGATGTTTTTAGTCGATACAACAAGGAGTTTTTTGGGAATCCATACTTAAAAGGGAATGCCATTCAGCTTTGGAACAACCTCACTGTTCAAAAATACTACACTCAAATTAAGAATAGCCTCACATTCATTCCACGAAAGGGCGATGTGGCCATTTTCAACTCCACATTAAAGAATCCATATGGCCACGTTTCTATTTGTACTGGAAACGGAAACTGGCTATGGTTTCAGTCGTTTGACCAGAATTTTCCACTAGGGACTCCATGTCATTTTCAAAACCACAATTACCTTAGTCCTAGGCTTTTAGGAGTCCTAAGACCCAAGATTAATGTTGGATAACGATATCAAAAAAATCCTGGAACGGATTGAATCCGACTTAAATCGGGATAGGGAGCAGTTCTCTGACATAGACAATCGGTTATCTGCCATTGAGAACCGCCTGAAGACCCTAGAAGGACGAATTAGACCATTTGAGGACAAGATGGCCGATGCGGTAAGGGACGCGACTTCAGAGGTCATACAGCCGGTTGTGGATGATATGGAAAAAGCCGCCAAAACTATTAATCAGGTTTCTAAAAAAATGGAGGGGGTGAGTTAAATGTTAGATTGGTTAGATGGACGCAAGACATTTATCGGTGCCGCGATTCTCTTCGTAGCCGGTGGACTTTTGGCATTAAAAGCTATTGACCAAAAGACTTTTGAGATTATTGCAGTAGTTGCCGCTTCAATCTCGGTGGCGGGCCTAAGGTCGGCGATTAAAAAGATTGAATAGTTGTGCCATGTTTAGAGCACGAGTTCGGTAAGATAGTCGAGGATCGAAGTACGACCCAGGCCAGTCGTGCTTTTAAATTAGTAAAGCAAATTATGGACCAACCCAATGGTGTTGAAAGGATTAGGGCGGAAGCGGTAATTCAATATTGGAATTCTTGTGTCGACTGGGAAATGCCAGAAGGAATAGATACTTCGGGGTTTAAGGCGGAAATAATCGAATGTGGGGAAACTTGTGGAATAAAGGTCGGTCCAGAAGTGGAAAAGATATTAAGGAGGAAAAAAAGATGAGAATTTGTGTGAATTGCCATAAAGAAAAATCGTTGACGGATTTTGGCGTAAAACGGGGGAAATTGGGGAAGGATGGAATTTCAACAAGATGTAAAGAATGCACGAGGAGTTGGCAAAGAAAATGGTATCTTTCGGTAAAAAATAACCCGGATTTTAAGGATAAAGTTAAAAGGAGTTATACAAAAGTAAGAAATTTAAGACGGGAAAAAATGTTTAATTATTTACAAGGTAAGTCGTGTATTGATTGTGGTTTTTCCAACATCCTGGCTCTTCACTTTGACCATGTAAGGGGGAAAAAGGTGGAAAATGTTTCAACCATGGTAAAAAACGGTAGAAGATGGGAAACCATAGAAAAAGAAATTGCTAAGTGTGAAATCCGTTGTGCCAACTGTCATATGGTAAGAACTTTTGGGGGAATTGGCTCTTATTACAAAAACAAAAAGAAAGGGTAGCAATATGGTAAAATCAGAAAGGGGAAGAAATGAAAAAAGAAAAGGGATTATGGTTGGACGGAAACACCTTTGTTTCCGACGAAGAAATAAGAAGGAAGCTGGCAAACAAACAAACCAGGGTGGAATTTAGTAAACAATTAAAAAAGGCAAGGGAACTAAAAGATTATTCAAGTATTGCTATTGCGAGGTCACAACAGGCAGAGGAATTAAGCCCAAGAGAGAGTAACCATTTTTCTTTGGGAGTAGCCGCTAACGCTTTAATAAATTTTATCGGAGATTGGCATATCGGACATCCTAAAACCGATTATCACAGGATTGAAGATGAAGTGAGTATTATTGCGAATACGCCAGATTCTTACGTTGCCCTGCTTGGTGATGCGGTAGATGGAATACACTGGGGCGGCTCTGCACAGGGGGAGGACATTTTAAATTTAACAGAACAAAGGGGGTTTCTAAAATCTATATGGCGAGCTTTGGGGGGAAAGATATTGTTTACGGTTTCGGGCGAACATGATAGTAAGTGGGCCTCTAAAACCGGAGCCGATCCTTATGCTGAATTTACAGAACAAACGGGCGCACCCTATGTAAGGGGTGTGGCAGAAGTGGATATAACAAGTGGAGAAGAAACTTATAAAGTTGTAGCCGCGCACAAAGCCAGGGGACATTCAATGTACAACAAAACCCATCCAGGTATGCGACAGGCTAGATTTGGAGTACAGGGGGCTGATATTTATGCTTCTGGACATACACACCAAAAAGGAAGTTCACAAGAAGAAATCAGGGATTTCGGTGGTGAGTCTAGGGAAGTTACGCATATCAATGTTGGGCCTTATACTTCAGGAGGTGAATTTGCGGAAAGAGAGGGGTTTCCGACACAAACAAAAGAACAACAGGGGGGAATAGTAGCTCGACTTCTAAAAAGAGGTGAGAAAAAGCATGTAGAGGTAGTTACTGATATCGCTGAAGCTAATACAGAACAGATAACCAGGGCAGGGTTTATACGAAAGGATTTATGGAAGGGAAAAAATGACTCGTGAGGGTTACTCTTGGGCACTACCGCCAGAGGATAAATCATGGTGTTATCGGGTAGAGCCTCGTAAGGTCATGCCGGGCAGGAAAATTGAGGTTGGGCCCTCCCAAACTAACTTCCCCCAATACGCCGAGTATTGTGATCTATGGATCATTGTCGAGGGGATGACTGAAAGATATCTGGGAAGAAGCAGTACCAAATATCCCATGCGGTATAATAGCGTAACAGACATGGATATGTCAGAGTACTTTTCAACTGAAGAGGAGGCCGAAACAATGGGGAAACATTTACATAAAGTTACTAAATGCCAGGCTTCCGGGTGTGGTTGGAAAGACTTATGAGTGCAGATAACTATTTCAACGACCACTTATTACACCCGGAAGATTTGTTTGTGGCGGCCGTAGTGACGTTGGGGATAGTGCTTTTAATTGTTTGGTTGGTGAAGTTTGTATGAATCGGGGTGAGAAATGATGGCATTAACACGAAGAGAATTATTGACGGGGGCAGGATTAGTTGCTGCCGCCACCGTCTTGGCTGGATGTGAACTTCCCCAATTGCCGGAAAGTTCAGAGAAAAAAGAACTGGGTGAACAATTAAAAAGGCTGGAAGCTATTGGCCGCTTGGCTTTTAGACAGGGAGTAGATTCAGAGATTGCGGTATCTATGATGGCCGGGTGGAAAGTAATGACTTCTGACCAATACAAAAAACTATTTGATTTGGGGGTCGAAAAAATCCTTGGGGGTGCAGACTCTTTGGCTGGTGATTTCTGGGCAGATATTTTGGACAAAGCCCTGGAATCAGACTCAAACCTACTCCCCGACGGGGATTCACAAGGCCTAGCCAAAAATATAATCAGGGCATGAAATACGAGAAATACCGAATGGCAGACAGGATCGACTCAAAGATAGATGCTCAATTTGAGGTAGATGGAGTATGGGAAAAATTGACAGATATGGAGAAAATAATAGCTACCCAATTAATGTATGGATTTACCAAAAGCGAGGTGTCAAAACATGTCGGAGTCGCCCACTCAAGGATAGGCGAGGTGATGGAAAATATAGAGCGTAAGTTAAACTTAAAAAATGAACTTAGAGAATAAAACAGACCATCTGGGAATATGGTGCGATGTGGAGGCGGCATTTGTTGCCTACGCCCTCACCCATCACCTGGCAAATAAAGCGAAAGATAGGCATGTCCAAAAGACGGGGCATTCCAGAAGGGGAATCCGAATTAGAAATCCCAAAAAGAAATGAGGGTATAATCAATTAGCTCTTTCAAATCTGGGGTGGCGGAATAGTAGACGCACCCCCATAGCCTTTACCAAAGATGGTGCCGATTGGGATATCACGATTGGGGCTATGTATTTGTCAAAACAAATAAAGCATCATCATGCAAGGTGACTTTAACCTAGGATTGCATCCTAGACGTGCAAATCCTTGCCCCCAGAATTTAGAGACTGGGCGGCCATTTCTGACCGCCCATTTGTCTTAACCAGATCGGAACCCAAAAAACTTATCCAATGTGATCATTTGGGGATCACGTTTTATAGTACACTTGATATGAGCAAGGGCTGGGTGTCCGCTAGCTGTAAACACTTCTTTTGTGGGGGAGATCCTGGAAAGTTTTTCCCCGCATTTAAGACAGCGATATATAATTATGTACCTTCACCCCCTTTCAATGTGCAAGTGAGGCTAATTACCTCTATATCTATTATCTCATGGGTTTTTTCACGCCATGTCTATGCACGAATTGAGAAGATTTTAGACTCAAAATTTTCACGAAAAAACTTGTCAAGTCGATTTTTTGGAGTCACGCCTAAATATGTTAAAATTTAGCCACGGAGCAGTTTTTAATTTCGTCTTTTCTGGTCAAAAATCAAACTATATCAAAATGAAAGAATCCGAAAAACATCTATGACTGAAACCAAACCCACTTTTGCTGGGGTCTGCGAAACCCACGACTTGATTGCTCAATCAACTGATTTGACATTGGTTTTTTCAACCATGGCCAGACACCAGGAGAACTGCAACAAGAAGATTTGGTCGGAAACTTATCGCCAGTATTTAGACAGGCTCAAAGAACAAAGATTGAAGATTGAAAGGAAACTTAAGCAGGAAGAAGCATTTAAGAGTAGTGATCTAAGGGTGGAGGGATAAAAAAGACCTCCGTTGAACTGCATAAAGCAATTTTGCTATTTACCCCGTCCTGATAAAAAGCTGATAACGGAGGTGGACTAGATGGATGATACCGCATTATTTTCCCTATTGCAAATAATCAGCTAATTTAGTAGATTATTTGAGCCTCGCAAGAGGTCGGAGCGCAAGCTTCGTGGATTCGCCCCGCAAGGGGCGTTTCCTTTTTCTTGACAAGGTGGTATAATTCAATTATCTCGAAAATTGTTAAGACAGACTCCTTAACGGTGTCTCGGAGGCGAAAGCCAGAATCCCTTAACAGATTCCGAGACCGGGATACCGCTAAGGAGTTTTTTGGTACTACCCGGCTCCCACCCTCGGCAGACCTACGGGGAGAGTCAAACGCAAGACTATAACTAGCGACGTAGGAGCAGGGGTACCGCTTGCCAGGAAGCTATGGCAATCTTGGCCTTATGCGAAAGCATCGTTTTTCATTTAGCGACCCGACCCAAGGTGACACTAGTAATTGATAAAATAGAAACCCTTGGAGAATAAATGAATGCAATTCGCCGACATAAAAACGGAACAACGAATCAAGTAATGCTCCCCTTAGGAGAGACTATCTTGTCAAATAGCATGAGTATTAACGAACCTCAAATCTACTACACGGACGCAGGGACTAAAAACAACGGCTCTTTTGGTAATCAACACACAATAATAGTAGTAACTGACGATGAGGGATCTGGGAGGTGTCTTTGTGAGGAAGTTGTGGGAGACAAGACAAATAACGAGGGAGAACTTCTTGCTTTAATCTGGGCGATGGAACATTTGAAGAAAAAGAAAATGGTCTTATTAAGCGACAGCAGTCTGGCGGTGAATTGGATAACTGGTAAATATAAGATGTCAAAAATCGAGCGACTTCAACCATTGATTATGAAAGGACGGTCTTTATATATGGATACCAAGGCAGAAATTAGATGGATACCACGCTTGCAAAACAAGGCTGGGTGGTTTATTGAAGAAAAATATGGGCTCTGAACCACTCCCTTGGGAATCAGACCAATTTGCCGAACCCAGCATTAAGGCCGATAGCATTCCCTGGTTCAAAGACATAACCAAATTAAAACATTACGTCGGTAAGAGAGCTTACCGTAGTTTCAAAACCGAACCGGATGTTGTTTTTAACGATGCTGAAGCAGCAGAGATTAAAAAGATATTTCAAGGTTGACTTAACCGAACGGTGGGTGTATAGTGGGTCTATGAATAGAATAACAATTAAAGTTTTGGGGGACGGTTTTTCTTATACATCTGGTTCTGGTGTCCGTAAACGTAAAGACGCTACTAAGATCTTTAATTGGGTGGAGCGAAAATTGGGGTGTTTGGGCCGCTCCTTAGCTTCGAGACTCGAAGATAAAACGGCCGTTCGCGTCATTTATGTAGATGGAGGCCTTAACGAGACAGTTTCGACTGATGAGCCTCGGGAAATACTTTATGCTCTTGCCGCGTTTTTGGAAGACTACCTGCCCAAAGAGTTACTTGCTAAAAAATATAAAAAATATGGATCTGCGTGAGATGGCGAAAGAGTTGGGCCGGGTTGGGGGTTCGCGTACACATGAATTACACCCGGAGCATCTAAAAAACATATCGAAACTAGGCGTATTAGCTAGATTAAAGAGAAAAAATGAAGCTAAAGATAAACTTGACAAACCAAACGCTAGGTAGTAATATCAACTCATGATCGACAAAGACATCGAAGAGGCCACATTCAAAGCCGGATACGCTTTCGCTAATACGGGATTAGATATAAACGCTGCCTGGATTAAATACGATGAAGTCCAGACACAAATTAGGAAGAACGCGATGAAGCATCCGATTACTGGGGAAGAAATTATTTTCACTCCGGAAGAGGTTGAAATTATGAGATTACAGAGACAGGATGAGGAAGAAGAATCCGAAAATAAATTGAGAGTTAATAATTTAGACAATACGATTTGGGAGAAATAAATATGACTGAAATGACCGACCAAGACATAAAGAACATAGACGAGATTTTTCAGGATAGTAAACTGCCAGAGGCCCCAATGAGTACCCATATAGATGCCTACTTCAAAGGATTCCACGTTGGATTCACCATCAGATCAGAGAAAAATGATGTCATTCCTGCGGCCAAATCAGCAGCAGTAATAGAACAACTGATTGTTACAGGATATAAACCTTCTTGGAATGTCCAGACGAATGACGCCAATATCCCGCAACCTACCCCGCAAGTGGATTTAAGTATAGATGGCCCCACTGGCCAGGGTGGAACCTGCCCGGTACATGGAACTAAGTTAGTTTGGAAATCTGGGACGAGCAGGACTACCAACAAACCCTATGCATTTTGGAGTTGCCCATCATTAAATGCTGACGGTAGTTTTTGTAACGCCGCCTCTAAAAGATAATATGACCCAGTTTGGAAACTGGTAATCTATAAAACCATGAAACCTAAATCAAAAAATACGGAGGGGGGAAAGAAGTGTGAGTGCCCAGAAGAGGGGAATGTGTCGCCCGAAAGGGAATACATGTACTCGGAGGAGGAAAGGCCGGGAACGCACCACGAACCCAATAAATGTCTTTGTAAAAATCAACTGTGCCAATATAGACGAGGGGAAAAATTACTTTGGCTTTGCAGTTGCTGTTATCTTTTCGGAGACATTAGACCATGACCACACTTTGTAGATACTGCCACAAAGAATTAACCGGAGGGGGAACAATGCACTACGATTGCTATAACCTGTGGCAACATAAAACATTCAATGGGCTGGAAGCGTTACCAAACGATGAGGACCGCCGCCCAAAACCCGATATTGTCCCAACGGCCCCCCAAGTGGAGGCCACCGTAAGGAGGGACTCTTGACGGGCTGAAGACGGAGCCAGATCACAATCTGGCTGCTGGGTCGGTATCGGGCAGGAGCCGATCTAGCAGCGAGAATATGACTAGACAACGAAGATTAAAACTTATCAGGAATAAAAAACTAAGGATCGGTTTGCGGTTGTGGTTGTTCGCCCTGGTTGGGACGGTGAGTATGATATTAGCCTATGGGGGTAAAACACCCGTTCTAGTGTCTCCAGTGGCTGTACAAGCGATGGTAGAACCCACCCCGACCCCCCGGATAGTTAAGCCTCTGGTGACACCGACCGACTTTCTGGAAGCGGCGGCTCACATTTATGGGGTAAATAAATATCTGATGCATTGCTTGGTTACGAATGAAAGCGGATTCAGGGCCAACGCTAAGAACTCATCTTCCACCGCGTATGGTTGGGGTCAATTTATTAACGGAACCTGGATACAATGGAGAAAGCAAATGGGGGAAGATACCACCTTGGAACTAAGATCAAATCCACAAGACGCTTTTTTGACAATGGCTTGGGCGTTAGATAAAGGATATCGAAATCATTGGGAAGTAAACGGACGTTATTGTGCTGGGGTTCCGTTAAGACCACAATGAAAACTAAACGAAAAACTAAAACACAACTTATAAAAGAGTGTGACAAATTGTTTAGTCGTCTGATACACAAACGCGGAAGTTGTCAGCGATGCTACTCGCAAAAAGCTCTTCAGACGGCCCACATTTTTAGCCGGGGAAATAAACATCTCCGTTGGTCTCCCGATAATGCATTGCTCTTGTGCGCCACTTGTCATTTCTGGGTACACCATAATCCACTCCTATTCTCGGAATTTGTTAAGACTAATTTCCCAATAAACTACGCCTTCTTAATGAGAGAAAAAAATAGCAAGGAATACAACTTGGGTCAGTCCATCGAATTCACAATTAAAAGCCTTAAAGAAGCCATGAATCTTGTATGAGACCTACACAACCAAAATACTGGTGGGGATTTAAAGAATGGTTACTTTATTTCTGGGAAAGGATTAAACCATAAAATGACTAACCAGACCCCATCATCAAAATTAGGGGAGGGATACCAAATAGTTAAACTTCTGGGTGAACTCGAAGCTGAAGTAAAAAGAGGAGATAACGAGATGGCTCATGCACACTGGGATAGCATTTTGACCCTCGTGATCCAAAAACATCAACCAAAGTTATGGAAGAAAATGAAGTCGATTAGAAAATTAATGACTTTTTGGTATGCCTAAATTTACTCCATCATCAAAATTAGAGGAGAGAAGATGGTTCACTGCCAATTTCGCAAGGGCAGTCACATATACAATTATTGTTCTGATGGTTAAACTTTCTGGTGAGGACGATTTATGGGTTCCAATAACAACGGGGTTTATTATGTTACTTGGCAAGGATTAAAAATGTCTAAACCATCATCAAAATTAGAGGAGGAAGCGGTTAAAAGGTTTGATTCGGCTTGCCATAAGGCCTGTGAGGACGGGAATACTTTAATGACCGGCGTGACTTACACCGAACTCGAAAGAGTATTCTCTTCCGAACTCTCTCTCGCCTACCAATCCGGGGTGGAAGAGACGGTGGGGGAGGTCGAGAAAGTTTTTGATCAGTTTAGAAGCTCAAGTAAAAAAGACAAAAAGGGGAAGAGAATTTTTGGGGTTGCCTCTTTCCAAATAAACTCTCGAAGCCTATACAACGGCCTTCTCGAAGAAATTTCCCACTTATCCAACATTACAGAGAAGGTATGAAAGATATAATCACCCTGGTATTTGTTATCGGGGGCCTTATTGGGAGGATGATAGGAAGTATGTCGGATGAGATATCAACTATTTATATTGTTTCGGCTGTTATTTTAGCTTTTTTACCAGAATCAGATTATGAAGCAAACAAATAATTCCAACCAGAAGGGAACCACTAATAAAATAAAATTCACTAAAAAGCATATCTGTTTTGAACGAGATATTGTTCGCCGAACGTGTGGTATTTGTGGTCGACGTTTGGGGTCATTTAATTGGCTAAAGATGAGGTATGACTAATAAAATAAAATCTGGGGAGAAGTGGGAAGAAGAATTGGAGAATAGAATTAGGGAAGTTTTGAGTTATGAAACAGAGGACGGGGGACAACCGGGATATTATTTGAAGGAAAATCAATTCAGAGAACTATTTGCTTTATTTCACTTTTCTTTTCACTCCCAAAAACTCCAACTGCTGAACAAGATTGAGAAGTGGGCAAGGGAAAATAAGGGGAAGACTTACAAATTGCCCAATAAATACATAGATGGTGGAAATAAGAAACTAGACGACCTCCTCAACTTAATTAAAGAGATGGGGGAAGAAAAATGATAATTAAAGCGGGTCAAGAGATAAGAAAGCAAGAAGAATTGGGGTACTACTCTGACGAGATAAGTTGTTTAACCAACTCGAACCATAGGGTGTTGTGGTGGAATGGGGGAGCTTTTTGTCTTGATGAAAATAAGTGTGTTGACGTTACTATCAAAACATCTAATTACCGATCAGGTGCGAAGATTGCGGAGACCGGAAGTGAGGATTATAAACGTGGATATAATTCTGGATATATTGCCGGAATAAGGATGAGGAGGAAGAAGAATGAAAGAAAATGATATGTCTTTTGTCCTAATGTTTGTCGGGAAAGTTTTGAGACAGGCTAAAACATACAGGGTCAGATTCCAGGCCCAATATCATATGCCAACGAACGATTTCCCTGAAGCGGGGTGGGTGATTTGTGCTGACTGGAGAGACAAAAATAACAAGCACGTTTACACGAAAATTATACTGGAAGATGAAACCATGGTTTGATTACGGAGATGACAAAATACCATATCTGGTGGCGATATTGTTTGGAGTGATGTGGGTGTTATATTGTTTAAAATACCCATTCTGATATGTCTCTTAAAACTAGAAGATTTATTCAATGGATTTTAGAAATCATAAATGTTATTTCCGGGTATAAGATCTGGACTAAAAATAGAGTTCCGGGAATAAGGGGGTGATAGAGATGAGTAAAGAAAACAAACAAGTACAGCAAGTTATACTTAAAAATGTTGAGGTTCCCTTAACCGCTGAAAACTTGAAGAAATGGCGGGAAAGGGTAAACGCCAATAAGGACAAAAAAGTTGGAAAAGAAAAGTGATATAATTCCCCCAAATGCATCCAATCTCGAGAAAGTTGGTTGACTGCTTCAGAAGAGGAAATAAGGAGATGTCTCCATGAGAATTTTATCTCTGAGCCCAACTAGAATTAGTTTGGCGGGCGGCGGCACCGACGTTGGTGAATATGCTCGAAAATACGGTGGCCTTTGTATAAATTTCGCCATAAATATTAGACAAAAAATGGAAATTGTTTGTGGTGAAGTTGAGGATCAGTTTGGCAATGTCACATTTCCCACTGGGGCAACCCTTGGTTTTTATACAACCATTCTGGCTGAAATGGGGGTTTCGGAAAGAGAAATGGGTATTGAAGCGGTTTTTGATGGGCACATAAATGGAGGATTGGGAACAAGTGCTTCCGCGGCGGTCTGTTTGATTGGGGCCATCAACAAATATAAAAATATGGGGTATTCTCGGGAAGATATTGCAGAAGCGGCCTGGAACATAGAAACAAAGAGATTGGGTTTATTTGGGGGGAAACAAGATCAGTATGCGTCTTCCTTCGGCGGTATAAATGCAATGTGGTTTAAAAATAAAGTGGAAGTCTATCCTCTCAACCGTGATTTTATCGAGGACATCTTGCCGGGGTTAATTCTTTTTTATACTGGTTCTAATCGTGCTTCCCCCAAGATACAGGAGGGGCTGAAGACGTTATCCTCTACACAAAAGTTAGAATTGGATGAGATAAAAAGGATAGCGCTAGAGGCAATTCCCGCCATTGGTTCTGGAGATATTGAAAAAGTAGGAACTCTTTTGGATGAATCATGGTATCACAAAAAGAGATCAAATAAGGGAGTGTCCACTCTCGAATTCGATGAACTATATGATAAGGCTAAAAAACTGGGAGCCTGGGGGGGGAAACTGGTCGGGAGTGGCGGTGGTGGATATTGCATCTTTGTAATTGACCCCAACAAAAGGCAAAAATTAATAGACGGCTTGAAAATTGAGCAGATAGACTTTGACGTGGATTTTAATGGCGTTGACGTGAGAATTTTATAATATGATCGGCTTAATAATGTGTGCGGGGAGGTCAATTAGGCTCAAAGAAGAAACTAAAGACAAGCCAAAATGCATGGTTGAGGTGAACAATAAGCCAATTTTGGAACATATCGCTGACCACATGAACAAACATGGTATATGGAGGATTGTAGTTAATCTCCACTCGTTTCCAGAAGTAGTAATGAAGAATTTTGGCCAGAGATTTTTGTATCTTTATGAACCCGTACCAATGGGAGAATTTGCAACAATTTCATTAATAAGGTCGTGGTTTCCTTACGAAGAATTAATTATTATGAATGGAGACACAATTACGAACATAGATATATCAGAAGTCGTTGCTCGTAAAATATCTGGCAAATGTATTTCTATAGAAACAGGAGAACATATGGGGACTACTGTTCATACCGTGGGGTGGCCTGCGCACTCGCTAGGAGTTAGTTGCCAATATTTCGACTGTGGCACTACCGATGGGCTGGCCTTAGCAAGAAAACGTTATGAACATTAAGCTTCTGATAACCTGCCCGACTTGTTCGGAGCGTGGTTTGAAAATGAACCTAGCTCAAGTTCTACCAGACGGAAGAATCGCCGTCAGGAGATTTGATGAAAATAGTACCACGGTGATTGGTGGGCAAAATATGTATATACAGTGCGGCTTGTGTAACGCCGTGGTTTTTAAGAGAATTGGAGCAACTACTGGAACTATGTGGGGGACTGTGGTAAGATACCATTATGAAGGGAACCTGGGGGTGGGGAGTAGCGGAGAAGAACAACAATTGGTCGGGGGCCTTGGTCGGATTTCCGGGTCTGCACCGTTGGGTTAAAAGGAGAGTTGTTAGACCGACCGTGTGTCCCCAATGCAATATACGGCCCCCACATGATTTAACCAATGTTTCACAGAAACCCAATCCCGCCACATACAACCGAGATCTTAAAAATTGGAAATGGCTTTGCCGCCATTGTCATATGCTTAATGACAAGAGGATTAACAACTTAAAAAAGGGAGGCTTTCCCAAGGGGTCCGCCCATTACATGTTTGGAAAGCATCTATCTCTAGAAGCCCGTGATAAAATAAGTAAGGCTAATAAGGGAAAGCCGGCGTGGAATAAGGGAAAAACCGGATTTGTCGAGTCCATGGAAACAAGAAAGAAAAAGTCTGAATCTCACAAATTATTGTGGAGAAGAATACACGAGATGGGAATTTTACCAATGGATCGCTCAAGAATATGACAGAAACTTGGTGCGTTTTTGGCAGTCACGGGTATCTTGGGGGACGACTGCTGGAACACCTGGAAGCGCTTGGGCACAAAGTAATTAGGGGGGACAGAAAGGGCAAGGTCGAGCCTGGGGTGGATTGCGTGGTTAACTGTCAATCTTACGGGAACTATTATTGGCAGGAAAACATAGAGGAGATATTCAAGGCGAATCTCTTTAATCTAACCAAAACGCTTGAATCGGTGCATGGAGTTAGGGCTTTTGTTTATATCTCATCTTCTTCGGTTCTTCTTCCACAACAAACTTTCTACTCATTGGCTAAACAAGCGGGGGAGTTGGCATGTCTACAATGGGGTGGACCAGTTAAGATTCTGCGGCCCTCTTCTATAACTGGCCCCGGAGAACAACCCGACCACTTGATTCCCAAACTCATAGACGCATGTTTTACTCGAAAAGACATGCCGTTTATAGGAGAACCAACCCACGACTTCATTGATGTACGGGATGTTGTCTCCGCAATCGAAATTTTAGCGAAAGACGGAGAAAAACTGACGGTTAATGTTTCAAGCGGTATCTCCATAAGCAACGACGGAGTTTTGGCTGTTGTAGAGGATTGTACGGGCTTGTGTGCGAACATAAAACGCAAGAAGGGGATTATGCGAAGTTATGACACGCCAAATTGGAAAGTCGATAACTCGGAAATGGTAAAATTGGGGTGGAAACCAAAATATACTCTTAAAGATTCAATTAAGGAAATGGTAATGATTTATGACAAATCGTGAAAGGGTAATTTCTCTATCCATCAAACATAAACTATCACATGTAGGCTCCTGCCTTACGGCTCTTGGTATAATTGAAGAAATATATGCCAAGAAGAAGCCAGAAGAAAAATTTATACTTAGCTCGGGGCATGCACACCTCGCACATCTCGTCGTTGAAGAATCTGCAGGAATTATACAAGGAGACGGGCTTGATGTTCGACTTGAAAAATGGGGTATACATTGTGACAGACGCGCTGGGTGCGACGTCTCTACGGGGAGCCTTGGTCAGGGCCTGGCGGTGGCCGTTGGAATGGCCCTGGCGAATAAAAACCATGATGTCTATTGTCTTATTTCGGATGGAGAAACGGCTGAAGGTTCAATTTGGGAGGCTCTTCGAATTGCCAAAGAGCAAAAACTAGACAATTTGAAAGTGTACGCCAACTTCAATGGCTTCGGAGCGCTTGGGGCCACAGATTTGGACTATCTTGAGGCCAGAATTAAAACGTTCGGATTCCCAGTTGAAATAAGGAGAACTGATGCGGGACTGGGGAAATGGGCACAAGGAGTGATGGCACATTATAAAATTGCGGATGGGGAGCTTGAATGATTAATATTAGATGCGGTCCATTAAATTTTGAGTTAAAAGCTGGGGAAGCGATGGAATTCGGCTTAACAATTGGGTATAACCCAATTTACCGCAGACAGACTTATGAAGCCGGTTATTTCAAGGCCGATGTGGGATTTTACGGTATTAATTTATTTATTGGACCGATTTGGGCCCATTTGGGTATAGAAATATGACCGAATCTCCCAACTTTGGCCACCCCCATGAATCTTGACACATAGAGTCAGCCCGCATATAATTAAACTATGCCTTTTCAAAAAGGACACGGAAGACTTAGAAGTAAAGAAAGCTACATTTTAGCTGCTCCAAAAATAACCAAAGCTCTTAAAAAGAGGGCTGAAAAACTAGGGTATTGGATTTCGCCCGAAACGAGGGAGAAAATAAAAATATCTTTGTTGGGGAATATTCCTTGGAACAAGGGGATAAAGGTAGACAGAAACCGTCATCCCATAATGGGGCATTTTCAAAAACACTCTGAGGAAACCAAACGCCACCTTAAGGAGAATCATCCGCACCTACAAAATGAACAAATCGGAACCTGGAAGGGAGAGGCGGCGGGATATCAAGCTGTTCACGACTGGGTAAAAGTTAGATTGGGAAAAGCTAAGGTTTGTTCTCAATGCGACTCGGTGAAACGTGTCCAATGGGCCAATAAAAGTCGCCAATATAACCGAGAGTTGTCAGATTGGGTAGAATTATGTCAAAAGTGCCATGCTAGATATGACTCTGGTGAAAATTGGGGTAGGGGGGTAGAAAGGTTTGGTAAATATTATGGATAGGAAAGAATGGCATCCATCGCAGCGAGGATTTTTCGCTGGAGCTCTATACGAGGCCATGATTTCTAATAAAGATATTTGGCTGGTTTGTGCGGATTTGGGTTGGGGTATTTTTGACAAGCACTTCAAAGACTTCCCAGACAGATGTATTAATACGGGAGCGGCAGAACAAGCGGGGATGGGGTTGGCGGTCGGCTTAGCTTTGGAAAATAAGCAGGTCTTTACCTACACCATTACATCTTTCTATCTTCGGGCGGCGGAAACTATTGGACTTTATGTGGCTGGAGAAGGAGTAAACGTAAAGATGGTTGGGTCGGGGGTAAATGATTCATATAAACATGATGGCCCATCTCACCACGGAAGGAACGCACAGAACTTTATGAAGATGCTGGGAATAGAGTCTATATATCCACAAAACAAGGAAGAGGCTGGAAAAATAGTAGAATATATGCTATTATCTGATAAGCCATCGTTTGTTGGCTTGCAGAGATGAGCTTTTATAAAGGACAACCGCAAACAAATACGGGAAGGACTTGGTGGAAATCTGGTCATACACCCTGGAATAGGGGGGTGACCGGCGAATATTATCTCCTCAAGGCCAAAACTGGAAAAACAATAAATTGTGTAGTTTGCGGAAAGGAGAAATATTTTCAGGTAAACCAATTGCTCAAGAGGCCGTGCCGATTTTGTTCCGTAGTTTGTGCACGATATGCAGATAGAAAATCGGATCTGGCTTATTCATCTCTCCATGCTAGAATAAAAAAAGACTGGGGTATAGCAAAGATTTGTGAAAAATGTGGAAGCAATAAAACTGTCGACTGGGCCAATAAAACGGGTAAATATCTTTTAGATGAATTAGATTGGATAAAATTGTGCCGAAAATGTCATATTCGATATGATAAAGAAAATATCCCCGGAGCTTATTTAAATTATGCTAATTAAAATAATTGGATTTCTAATTATTCTCCATTTGTGGCGAATTGAGAATCTTGATATAATTGACAGGCCATTATTTTGGACAGACATCACAATGACGTTGGGAGTGATAACGGGAGCATTAATGATTTGGTTGGGGTAATATTTTAAGCCATGAAAGCCGTCCTCTCTAAATCCACCACCGATATCATGAAAAGCAAGATATTATCGCCCAATTTGTCTCAACTGGTATTTGATGTTTATATCAGCCCAAGAGAATTCGCGGAGATAGTTGAAAAGTATGACCAAAAGGAGTTTAATATAGAGATTAACGAAGCACTTTAGAATCTGGGGTGGCGGAATAGGTAGACGCTACATATGACTAGAGTAGTCGAGTGAGATAACAGGGCAGGTTGGAAGCATGGGAACTCACTGAAGGCATAGCACTCCAACTAAAACCTACTCATGCAAGGTGACAGTGGTTCTAAGCGCAAGTAGTGAACACCCAAATCCTTGCCCCCAGATTCTAGAGCACTTAGGTTGTGTTATAATCTCTTTATAGCGAATTAAGAGGCGCCAAGTAATTTGGCGTTTTTTTATGGAAGACAAACAGAGTTCAGAATTAAGAAAAGGGGGGGTGCCATCACGCAGGGCCATGACATTGAAATATTTGGGCTATTCAGAAGAAGCGCTTGAAGTTTTAGTTGAGACAATGAGAAACAAAACGGCTCAAGATACTGCTCGTTTAGCTGCGGCTAGGGCAATTTTGGATAAAGTGATACCAGACATGAAAGCGGTAGAGTTATCGGGAGAAGATTCAGCGGGCTTAGTGTTTAAATTGGTAATAGATAAGAAACAATTAGAGGAAATGCGCGAACACGATGGAAGAGACAATCAACCTACCAATTCTGAACTTCCAGAAGCAGCAGTCAATATTTGATTCACAAGTCAGATATAAGATTGTCGCCAAAGGAAGAAGATTTGGGCTTACCAAGGGGGCGGCAAACGACTTTATCAAGAGCGCTCTCGAAGGCAAGTTTAAACGAGGTCTTTGGGTGGATGTGATCAATAGTAATATCGACCGCTACATCGAAAGATACTTTATACCGCACCTTAACAAACTGCCAAGAACAATGTGGGAATGGCGAAAGCAAGCCAAAACGCTTGTGATCAATGGGGCTTATATCGACTTCCGCTCGGCCGACAATCCCGAATCTCTAGAGGGCATGAGTTATGACAAGGCTTTCTTAAATGAAGCCGGGATAATTCTTAAAGATGAGTATCTCTGGAACAACGCGATTATGCCCATGTTCTGGGACTACCCAGAGTTAAGGGCCGTCATTGGAGGAACGCCCAAGGGAAAGGGGAAGTTTTTTGAATTAGCCGAAAGGGGGAAGGATTCAAGTCAACCTAATTACGAATTCTTTACTTTCACCAGCTTTGATAATCCCTTTTTACCCGTAGACTTGATTCGTGAGGACATGGCCTCCATGCCGGATCGGGTGATCCAGCAAGAGGTGTATGCCAAATTCTTAGAGGATACCGGCGTAGTCTTTAGGAACTTCCTAGAGATTATGGACGCTGAACCCCAGAAGCCCATGACTGGTCACCGATATATCATGGGGGTAGATTTGGCTAAGGTGGAAGACTTTACTGTGATAGCGGTTTATGACGCCGGCAACAACAGGCAAGTTTACCAAGCCAGGTTTAACCAAATAGACTGGGGAATGCAGAAAGCCAGGATAGCCGAAACAGCTAGGCACTATGGAGATGGTACTTCCCCCGCAAGTGTAATCATTGATGCTACTGGACTGGGAGACCCAATAGTGGAAGACCTAGCCAGGATGGGTATTCCGGTAGATCCGATTAAATTTACCAATGACCAGAAGCGTCAAATGATAGAAAAGCTATCAAACTGGATCGAAACAGGTCGGATACACATGTTGAACATTCCCGAGACTAGGACAGAGCTGACCAATTTTACCTACGATATATCGGAGACGACAGATCGGGTAAGATATGAAGCGCCCGTCGGTTTCCATGATGACATTGTTATTGCACACGCATTGGCAGTTTGGAGATTAAATGTAAAATTTATTGAACCAACAGAGAAACCAAAAACATTAATTAGATTAAGCTATGAAAAGCAAATCAAAGAACAAATTCAAGAAACCGACCTTGAAATCCCCGAGTCCAATTGGAACGAATGGGGTGCTGTTTAGTCGGGAAAAGCTGGACTTCGCTCTCCTGGAGAGCTTTGATCTCATGCAGAGAGCACTTCTAGATGGGAAATACGTGCTTTGTGGGGAGGGGGCAAGGTGCTTGAAAGAGAATAAACCGCTTGAATGCGACAAATTGGAATTTATCATCGAGAAGAGATATGTCATACCGGAAGTCATCTCAATGCTCAAAGACTGGACGCGATCTACCATCCACGAAAACGGTTTTGAGTGGTTTGTGGGGGGCGTACCGCTGACGTTCCGGTTTATTGAGGGCAATTATGACCACTTCAAATACGCCGATCACAAAATATATGGTCCGGAATCTTACAAGATTCCCAACCAGTGGAACGATTATTGGGAGAATAGGGACAGCTTTGTATGATTGAGATACTTTTGACTATCATCGTCTTAGCCGTCCTTGGTTATCACGCTTGGTGTGTACACGAAAAAAATAAAGAGGTAAGTAAGCTAGTAAATGCCTTGGTAGCAAAGACCCCAGAGCAGTTCAGGGACATGACCCTAGCCGACAAAGTAGAGCCCATCAGAGCGCCGACAGTACAACCACCGGATCTGGTGGCCGAGGATGAAGTGTCGGACGAGAAGTTTGCCGAACTGATACATAAGGAGGTAAACAATGCCTAATTCGTTTCAATATTCAACCAGTAAACTTGGCAAGGCACAAATCGGTCAAGCGGTGGACGACATGATGACCGCCGACAAGAATCTGCGTTGGTCGTTTGAACGGAGATGGTATGACAACAATTTTTTTGATGACGGTCATCATTTCAGGTACATGTCACGTACGCAGAATAAGATTGTGGATCTTTCACAAGCGTCGACTCTTTGGGCTCCAATGAGATCCATTCCGAAGGCCTCAAGGCAGATTAGGGGAGTATCAAACTTGTTAACTTCACGCAATTTTATTCCTGTTATATATCCCGAAAGGGTATCATCCATCCAATTTCCAGGAATTCCCACCCAAGATCCCAACACCGGGCAAACAACAATGGCTCCTAATCCGGAATACAAGCAGGCCTTGGAAGAGGCCAAGAGGATAGCTAAAGCATCCGGCCATTGGATGAGCGAGGAATTTAAGAAAATGAGATTGGTTGAGAAGCTGGCGTTTATGATTCTACTTACATCCAAACATGGGGTTTCTTTTATTCAAATCTGGCCTGACCCGGTAAAGGAAACCTTAAATGACATGGTTCTTGACGCTTTTGATGTTCATTTAAACGGATCGTTAAATGAAGTAGAAGATTGTCCGCATATCATAAAGAGCAAGCCCCGCCTGATCTCGGAAATCAAAGCCGACGAGAGATTCGATCAAGAAGAAGTTTTGAAAATCAATCCAGATAATAGATACGCTTCGTCTGACATCAAGGAAGCATATTCCAAATCCAGATACGGTGGATTGGGTGGTACGGACTCAACCTCTACGGTTATCGAGAAAGAGGCCTTTATTAAAGAATATCTGGACGCCGATAATGAGGCCAGAATCAGACAACAAGAAGACGGTGGAGAGATATTAAAAAGACACAAAAGGGGTGATATGGTTATGAGGCAGGTATTCGCGGCTGGCAATGTGACCTTGAAAGATAGCTACTTGAACTTACCGGGGTATCCCATTGTCGATCTCCGCTTTGAACCGGGACCAATATATCAGGTTCCCCTGATTGAGCGGTTAAAGCACCAAAACAAGTCTTTGGATCTGGTCGTATCTAGGGTGGAGAGATTCCTACATACAATGGTTACGGGGTCGTGGTCGGTTAAATCCGGAGAGCCGACTGAACCCACCAACTCCGCTGGCGGGCAGGTTTTTAAATACAACACTTCGCCCCCAATCCAGAATCCGATAGCGAGTATTCCCCCCTTCGTATTTAATTTTATGAATATGTTGGAAAGCCTCATTGAGGAACAGGGTGTAACCACCTCGGCGTTGGGCAAATTGCCAAAGGGAGTAAAAGCTAACGCCGCTATTGAGACCTTAAAAGAAAGTGAGTTTGCCAATCTCTCAATCCCGATGGAAAGGGTTAAGGGAACAGTGAGAAGGATAGCCGAAAAGATGCTCGATTATGCCGACGATTACTTTGTTAAGCCCCAAACTGTCTACTATCTGGAGAAGGGTGAACCGCAGTATTTTGACATTATTGGGGCATCGGCACTTCAAAAAAGAAAGGAGCTAAAGCTAGATGAGGGCCAACCTCTCGACGCCATTCCCATTAAAAGAGACTATCGGGTGGATATCGAAGTAGAGAGTGGCCTGGCTTATACCAGAGAGGCCCAACGTATGGCCGCTAAGGAGTTGGGGGATTACTTGGTGCAACTTGCTGGGCTTAATTTGGTTTCCCCCGAAGTTGTCAAAGAATACTTTAGAAAGCTGTTGGAAATATATCAGTTTGGATCGGCCAGTGAAATTATGGAAGCCATGGATGAGTATGGGGCAAGCGGTCAGATGACTGACCAGCAAAAAGAGGTTATCAAGGTAGCTGTGATGGAAGTGATGAGTGATTTGGTTAAAGGTGGGATTCTGCCTACGCCAGAGCAGAGGATAGAGGAAGGCAAGGTGTCTACCATAGAAGCTTTGAAAGACGCTGGGGAGGCGGGGGAGAAGGCCGTAGCTGATGCTCAAGCTAAGGAGCCTTCAAAGTCGATTTCCTTTAAAGATTTACCAGCACAGGGCAAAGTTCAATTGGCTTCACAGGCGGGCATCCAACTTAGTGAAGAGGAAATTAGGGCGCAGGAACAAGAAGCACAAAACATGGAAAGAGCCAAGTTAGCCATCCAAGCCAAGAAAGGAGAGAGTAATGCCAATAGTAAACGGTAAGCATTATCCTTATTCCCCGAAGGGAATGACAATGGCGAAAAGAGCCAAAAAGAGAAAGACGTCTGGCGAAAGTTACTCGCGTAACAATGTTAAAATGGCCAGAGAAATGATGAAAAAATGAAAGATAAAGTCTATCTCGATGTAACTTATGAATTTGAGGAGGGGGAGGCTTGGACTAATGTCTATGATTTTGAACGCGATCAGGCTAAATTCCTTACAAGTATCGGCCTAGAAGGTAAAATATCTAAACCATTGAGAGGTTCTCCTGGACGTTTAGTTATTTATATATCACCAATCAAGAAAGATTTACTTTTAGATCCAGCGCAAAACTGGAAAAACCAAAAGAAAGGTAAACCATGAGTGTAAACTCCGCTCATTTTGACGGACCAAATCCCTCGGTGATTGGGGTGGTTGGTACGCTGGGAACCGCAGACACTGGCGGGACGGCTCTAACATTGCCCATTGGTGTTAATCCGGCCACGGGGGCAATGTATGTTCAAGACCTGTCTGGGGCGTCTGGAACGACCAATGTCCTCCTGGTCGGGGGAACACTCAACGCTGGAACCGTCACAACCACACTAACTCTTAATACCGGAACAATTACTACTATCGCCGCCGGAACTCTTAATACTCTTGGAACAGTTGGGACGCTTAATGGGATAGCAGCGGGGGATAACAATATCGGGAATATGGATGTCGCTACCGGGACAGTAACCCTAGTTTCTACCGTTACAACTGTGTCAAATCTCACCAACGGATCGGTTAATGTTTTAACGGGAACGGTGACTTCGGTTAGTAATTTAGCCGCTGGCACGGTTCAGCTTAATCCAGTTCCGGTCCCAACGATTTTGGCATTAGGAACACTTGGAACTGCGGGGGGGTCGTTCTTCGCCACCATCTCCGCCGCCTCTGGGGCGGGAACAAAACACTACGTAAGTGGGGTGGATGTAGTCATGGACTCTGGAACAGCCGACGTGCGGGTTTTGGCGGGATCAGTGATACAGGGGACGGGGGTATTGGCTGCTGGCAAGTTCCCGGCGGGTGGTGGTATTTCAAAAGTCTTTAATCCAGCTTTCGCCACCGGTACAAACAGTGAATTAATCTATCATTTTGTCGGTGCTGGTACGGCTTTTATAACAGTTGATTATTGGAAGGGGGCTTAAATGTCCTGGATGACGCTTCTTCGGGTGGGGAGGGAAGCAATCGCTGCGGTAGCCGACCCCCAACTTCAATTCTTTGAGAACATTCCAGCCGCTCTGGTTGGTGGGGAAGCTGGATATAACAATGGAATTCTTAGTGTTCATGCTGTGAATATTCCATTGAGCATATCACTAAATACGTTAGCATTCTTAATCTCCCAGAATAACACTCAGGGAAGAACATTTACATATAGATTTGGTCTTTATACATTAAATGGAGCGACATTAAGTGCTTTAAATAGCGGGAGTGCGACCAATACTTTTGTAAATGGTTTTAGCTGGGTGTCAATGACGAATTTCTCCTCCGCCCAAAATATATCTCCTGGGCCATACTATTTAGGGTTCTTGATGAACTCTGCTGGAAATTCTAGTGCGAGTTTTGAAGGAGGGGCGGCGAACAATGTGTTCAACGCTATTCCTGGAGGTTTCATGAGCGGTGTCATGACTGTGAGTACCGCAGCCATTCCGGCTTCAATCGCTACCTCGGCTTTAGATATTACTGGGAACGATGCGATGGGACAACCTTATTTAATTATAACTGCATAATATGGCCCAAATTGATTTTGCTTATAATACTGCCCTTATTCTTCATGTACAGGGAAGAACCGTCATTTCTGATGGGACATTATCCTTTTATCCGTTTAATTTTTGGGACAGTATTTCTTTTGCCTCGGTAAATTTCTATTTAAGAAATACAAATTCTAATGCCACGTACACATTTAGTCTGGGTTTATATTCTCTTACTGGTTCGTCCCTATCTTTAGCGAATAGTGCGAGTGCAACAATGAGTATATCCAGCAATGTAAGTCAATTCTGGCTTTCCATTACTGCGACATCGGCTACACAAAATATTACTCCAGGAACTTGGTGGTTGGGTTTTGTGGGAAGAAGTGGTGGACATAGTCAGTTATCGATAACCGGAATTACAAGATTGAACGCTGGAAATGCCTTTCCTGGTGCTTTTGTGGGGGGAAGGATGACAGAAAGTACAGCGAGCTTACCAGCCAGCTATGCTACCTCTAATTTAGATATAACTGGGTCAGATGCCCATTTTGTTCCCACTATTTATTTAAGTGCTTAATTATGGCAAGTGTACGAATTAATGTTTTTGCAAATATTTCTGGAAGGCTGGCAAACGAGCAGGTTTTTGTGGGCGCTGCCTCTCTTAATTTATGGAAGTATTACTTTCCCGGCAGTCTTTCATTTAATAACGTTGCGCTTGTCATTTCTGGATCAGGTGGAGTTTCTGAGAATTTAACTCTTTCTTTCGGCCTTTATTCTTCCACCGGGTCAAGTCTATCTCTAGCAAACAGTGCCAGTTTATCAGCGGGACTTACTCTAAATCAAACTACATACGGCTGGTTTACAATGGCCACTTCTGCAACGCAAGATATAACACCAGGAAATTGGTATTTGGCGATGATGAGTAGTACTTCACTGGGTGGGAGCTGGAGTGTTGATGCGGCACAGTTAATAGGAGTTTCAAATGCGGGTAATTATGCGGGGCCATTTTTTGGTGGTTATTTTAGTGCTTCTACTGGCGTTTTACCTTCATCGATTGCCACATCTGATTGCATTAAGGCCGATAGTGACAATGGAAACTCTCATATTTATCCTGTCGTGCTTATTTCAGCTTAGATTTCTGAATCACAATCGAGATATCAGAAACAATATTCCAAAAATGCATTGCCTGATACGCCACCGCATCCTGAGCTTTCCCATTCATTTCTTCCGACACCGCATGGTCAATCTTAATTGTCTCAAAATCACAAGTAATGGGGTAATGGGTTAGTTTATTTAATTCTCTCCATTTCTTAGACAAATAGAAGAAAGTGGGCTCTCCAATCGACCTCATATGTGTAGGGTCCTGTATGGCCCGTACAGACGAGTAATACGGACAGACGAAGCGAGCAATACCTCCGGGCTTGAGGATGCGGTAGAGTTCATCGAAAAACTGGTAGAAAGGATCGTTATAACCATCACCGTGTTTTACGTGTTCTAAGAAATGGCTACAGAATACTTCGTCTACTGAATCGTCTTTGGCAAACTCCCAAGGAAATTTCATCAAGTCCCATTCAATATCGGCTTGCGTTCCCTTTTTAGTAATATCCACTCCAATAAATCCAGGTTGACCACCCCCCTTGTTGTTTCCACAAGCTAGGTCATAGCCCAGCCAGTTTTTAGGCCTCTTGATTTTGGGTGATTTCTTGGACATTTCTGGAAAAATGATAACGTAAACAATACTGACAACGTTCGTAAATCTCTTTTTTTAAAACCTTGGTTTTCTGGGAATTTAAAGTCCACACCTCTTTTGATCCTCCCCTTCCGGGAGTCACTTTTAAGTTCTGGGGTATCCCGCTTCCCCCATCTGATCCAAAACAGTGACCAGCGGGATGGGTGCAATTAGACACGTCTCCATTATCAGTTAACTGGATACTCTCAAAATCCAAAACATCGGATGGTATGGCGATTACTGGCATGTTAATAAATTATTCCCGATCTAAAATCGAGGTGGCCCAATTTTACACGGGTGTCACACGCAACTCGATAACCCAACTCTTTTATGTGCTGGAATCCCCATAAATCTTGGGTATAAAGGGCTGGTCCTTGTTCCTTGTGTTCCGTGATCGTTTTAAACCATGGTTTCTTGAAGCGTTTATCCTTGAAGATATCCGCCTTAAACAGTGTCCAGCCCATTCCCAGGCCGTTACACTCAACTATATCCCCCGGTTTCCAATCCATCCTTACCTTAAACATCCCCGCCGGCGTATCTCTTTTCTCTTTGGGGTCACCATAGATTAACGGCATAGATGGATTGCCCTTGGTCCAGTACAATCCCCCAACTACATCAAACCCCTTCTCCATGGTCTCATACAGCATCATCAATGGGCCTTGGGTATTGGGAATGAAGGGAATGATGTTGTCATATTCCACAGTTAGAATGTACTTAAAATCCTTGAGTCCAGGCGAAGCCAAAACCATCTCAATCGCTTTATTGTAAGCATCTCCCACTTCATACCCCGACGGCATCATTTCTACTACTGGTACATTCATTGGTTTGACCAGACGTTTATAGGCCTCAACAAACATGGGGTGGAGTCCTTGGAATGACCAGGATTCGTATTCGTTCTTGGTTTTGCACTTTTTGCAATTCAGGAATTTCTTTTCAGTTTTTGGGCCGGGGATGGGAAGGATGATTACGGTTGATAAATCTTTAAACGTTTTGCCCTTGGGAAGTGCTTTATACGAATCTCTGAAGTGGGCTTGTTTGAGAAGGTCGTCAACTGTCTTAATGGAGACTTTGCTCATATCGACTGGGTGAAATTATATCACACTAGAACTTTGTGCTATAATTACACCAGCAACCTTGAGACGTTGGCGAAAGTCGACGTTTTTTTGTTGCCACAATTACTCTACTCAATTTGAGAACTTGAGTATATAGAAAGGAGGTGAACAAAAGAATGTCAGACAATGATTTTTTTAATAACAAACAGGAGGCAAAAGTGGATGAACCAACTACCATCAAAGTCGGCGAAAAAGAATACTCCCAAGAGGAACTTTCTAAGTTGGTGGGATTGGGTGAAACGGCATCTGAATACGAACAAAAGTGGAATAGGCCCATAAAAGACTTTTACCCCGATTACACTCAAAAGTCACAGAAACTAGCCGAGTTTGAAAAACAACAAGCGGAACAGGCCAGGCTTCTTGAGGAGCAGAAATCTAAGGAATTGGAAGCGAAATCCAGAAAAGGTTCTGAACTTACCCAGGAAGAGGCTAGGGAATTAGCTCGCAAGGAAGCTATCAATCTCGGATTGGTCACCCAGGACGTTTTTGATACCGAAGTAAACAAGAGGGTGGCTGGAGCATTGGCAGCCAAGGATCTCATAGAGGATGTTAAGTCTGTTCTTGGTGAAGCAAAAGAAAAAGGCCAGCCCCAAAGTACGCCGGAAGACCTCCTAAAGTACATGGACGAAAACGGAGTCAAAAGCCCGGAAAAAGCCTACAAGCTCATGTATGAGCCCGAGATAGACAAATGGAAAGAGGAACAACTTAAAAAGATTAAACCGGCGGGTTTTATGACCCAGGAAAATCCGGTTGCGGGATCTAAAGCACCCCCACCCCCACAACCTCTTACCAGGGAAAATCTATCACAAGCCATTAGAGATTCTTTGATGAGGAGCCAGGGAGTATGAAAACTTATTTGCCGTTTGGGATTATATACGATCGTTTAGACGTACCCAAATTAGGCAGAAGGGTGGTGAGTATTAATGGCTAATTTATTAATTTCGGATATAACAGCCACATTGAAAGATGTGCTGTTACCCTATGTTCGGGATAATTTTCCCAAAAAAACCATTCTTCTTGACCAGTTGAAGCGTGATGCTGAAACGATGGTCATGAATGATGAGTTTTTGGCTCCGGTTTATACAACTCGACACGGTGGAGTGGCTAACTTGGCGAATGATGGTGGAACCGTCATTTCTTCGGGTGGCCGCGATACTTCTCGGGCGACCGTCTCTGTTGAGATAGTGACCGGTGCTTTGAATATCTCGAAGTTGGCAATCGACGCGTCCAAAAGCAATGCTCTCGCGGTTCAAAATACCCTACAAGCTCAATCTGAAAAACTCTCTAACGATTTCGCTAGACATGTGAACAGACAGCTGTATGGAGGTGGCGATGGTGTGGTTTCCAAGGTGCGTACAACCGGTGGTTCGGTCGGAACGGGTACAATCGCTGTTGAAGCGATCGCTACCTCCGAGGCTGGCTACGGTACAATCGATGATGGTCGGGCTGTGGACTATTACGGAACTATTAACGGAGATATCTCTCCTACTAAATACTTCGCGATAGACCAGGTGGTTGGTGTTGGTACGGCGGCGGCGGCAATCGGTACTCTTACGGGTGTAACGGGTACTTCTATTGTCTCTGGTGCCCCAACGGCAATCGTGACAGCGGCGGATGACTCAATCTACATCGTTGATGGTGGAGGGGCGGGTGCGGGTACTTCAGAACTTCTGGGTATTCGTGCGGCTCTTTCGTCTACAACGGGTACAAACACATACGCAGGTTTGGCTCGCAACACCGTCGGTTGGCTTCCAAGTTTCGGTTCTGTCTCTGAGGCACTCTCATTGGCAAGACTAGAAACTATGGACGGCGACGTACAGGAATATGCTGATGCGAATGACAAGTACATCATCTTGGTCAACAAGACACTGAATCGAAAGTACGGTGATCTCTTGACTGCCATGAGAAGGACTGTAAACCAGGCCGATCTCTTGGGTGGATGGAAAGGTCTTGAATTCGCGGCAGGCGGAAATGTGGTCGGTGTCTTTAGAGACTATGATGTTCCGGATGGTGAGGTTCTCTTAATCAACCTTAGTACCTGGAAGATCTGTCAGGTTTCCGATGTCAGCTGGATGGAAGATCCAAGTGGCGGAGGTCTTCTGCGTTTGCAGAATACTCTTCAATACCAGGCAGTAATGCACTGGTTTGTAAACGTCCTTTGTCTTGCTCCGGCGGCAAACGGCAAGCAGACTCGAAAGTCCGCTTAACAATGCTTTTGGATAGTTTGTGCGTTGATAAGATGCGCGCGCATCAACAAAC
>ERZ1292632.607-Hain-H43-01um-R2-607-length-39562-cov-8_pt1 | contig 39562 bp, 43 predicted proteins | sample MGYA00564407_ERZ1292632 | MGnify/ENA primary metagenome ERZ1292632 (study PRJEB36523, sample SAMEA6512637) | groundwater metagenome | collected 2019-01-08 | study: AquaDiva: Metagenomics assemblies of 32 groundwater samples | reverse complement strand
TTGTGTCCGGTCTGGCCTTCGGTCTGGTCTTCGGTCTGGTCGTCGGTCTGGGCGCCGGTCTGGGCTTCGGTCTAAAGTATTTGTTTTCGAGAGAAATTTGGCGACAAATAAGCGACTGGCTCATGGCGCGATAGCGAAGGGGGTTCAAAAATCCGTGTGATGTGATATCACACGGATTTTTTATTTTTTCTAGTTTTTTTAGCGGGCGTATTCTATTACGCGGGTTTCCCTTATTACATTAACTCTAATCTCGCCAGGATACTTTAATTCTTGCTCTATACGAAGCGCAATATCACGGGCTAAATTTTTAGCTTCAATGTCGCTTACTTTTTCAGGGGTTACGAATATGCGAATTTCGCGCCCAGCCTGAAGAGCGTAAGATTTTTCAATTCCCGGGAAGGAATTAGCGATTGCCTCAAGGTCTCCCAGTCGTTTCAGATAATTTTCCACGCTGTCGCGGCGCGCACCGGGGCGTCCGCCGGAAATAGCGTCCGCTGTTTGGACGATAATAGATTCAAGCGTTTCATATTCATATTCTTCGTGGTGGGATTGCATCGCCTGTATGATTTTCGGGTCAACATTGAATTTTTGAAGAATTTTCCGCCCGATATTAACATGTGTGCCCTGTACTTCATGGTCCACAGCTTTACCTATGTCGTGGTAAAGCGCTCCAGCCTTGGCGATATTCACATCAGCCCCCAATTCTTCAGCGAGCATTGCCGAAATATGCGCCATTTCAATGGAATGCTGGAGTACATTCTGGCCGTAACTTGTGCGGAAATGAAGACGACCGAGAATTGAAACCAATTTAGGGTCAAAATTGAACAGCGCGCATTCATACATCGCCTGCTCGCCTTTTTCTTTGATGATTTTTGAAATTTCTCCTTTAGCTTTTTCAACCATTTCTTCTATTTTGACCGGCTGTATTCTGCCGTCTGCGATTAATTGCTCCAAGGCAACGCGGGCGATTTGTCTGCGCACGGAATCAAATGAAGAAATTATAATAGAACCGGGAGTATCATCAACCACAAGTTCTACGCCCGCTACTCGTTCAAAAGCCCTGATGTTTCTTCCTTCTTTACCTATAATTTTTCCTTTTATATCTTCAGAGGGGATAGCGACTGATGTGGCCATAACTTCCGAGGCGGTGGAAGAAGCCAGTCGTTGTATGCTTATAGCCAAAATATCTTTCGCTTTTCTATCCAATTTTTCAGCGTTCGATGTTTCCAGTTTTTTCATGCGTACCAGCAAATCTTCCTCATAGCGTTTTTCTAAAGTTTTAAATAATTCTTCTTTTGCGTTTTCTTCACTTAAACCGGCAACTTTTTCAAGCGCTTCTTTTCTGTCAATTTCAAGTTTGTCCGCTTTTTCGCGGATTTTTTTGATTTCTTCTATCTTTATTTTTATACTTTCTACTTCTTTATCGATATCCGTCTGACGACTATCCAGAAGTCCTTCTTTTTTAATGAGCCGGTCTTCTGTTTTCTTTAATTCAAACTCCGTATTCTTCTCCTCTCTCTTTGCTTCTTCCAGCTTGGCTGTAGCGCGAGTCAAGGCTTCCTCGGTGATTTTTCTTGCTTCCTCTTTGGCTCCAATCATCATTTGCTTGATTTCCAACTCCATTGACCCGCGCTTACCGAGAGAGATTATAAGACGCAAGAAATAACCGAGCAAAATTCCAAGCACCCCGATGGCGCCGGCTATTAATAAAACTATTTTTAAGCTCATATAGGCGAGAAATTCGCCCGTAAAGAAACAACTATTCAGTTGTGAGAATTTATACTTCTATAACTTATCTTTCTGTTTGGTCAATTTTCATTGTTTTAACTTTCCTGTTTTTGTTACAGTATTCCCGTAATGATAGCGATTTCTTATAAGGCAAAATTTAAATAATTGTTGATAAGTTGTACATTTCAATATTACAGCAATCGCTATTTATTGTCTAGACAATGTATCTATTCAACCCCTAACCCATAACAATAAACAGTGCTATAGCACTGTTTATTGTTATGGTACAAAAAAACAAAAAAGTCCCACGAGATGTATTACTTCATCTCACAGGGCTTTTTCTACTTAGTTCCGTTTCGTGTTTTTATGATTTCGTCAATTAAGCCGTATTTTTTGGCTTCCTCGGCGGACATATAATAATCTCGGTCAACATCTTTTTCAACTTGTGCGAGAGGTTGGCCTGTATTTTTAGCCAATATTTTATTTAGTGAATCTTTTGTTTTTAAAATATGTTTTGCGGAAATAGCAATATCTGACGCCTGTCCTTCTGTTCCGCCCATCGGCTGATGGATAAGCACTTCAGCGTTTGGCAAAATAAAACGTTTACCTTTGGCTCCAGCCGAGAGAAGAATTGCCCCCATTGATGCGGCCATACCAACGCAAATTGTTGAAATATCCGGCTTCACAAAATTCATGGTGTCTAAAATAGCCATACCGGCTGTGACCTGTCCGCCGGGAGAATTGATATAAAGTTTAATATCTTTTTTGGAATCTTCATTTTCTAGAAATATGAGCTGTGCGATGACAATATTGGCGATATTTTCGTCGATTGGCCCGCCTAAAAAGACGATTCTGTCGCGCAAAAGACGCGAATAAATATCATAAGCGCGTTCCCCGAACTGTGATTTTTCTATTACTGTAGGTATAAGCATAGGTTTTAGCTGTTAGCGATTAGTGTTTAGTTAAATACAAAATACCGGATATCAAATACAAGTTGAGTATAGCAAAATTAGCAAAAGTAGTTGATTGACAAATCTGCGCATATATGCTTTAATTGAGACAGATCTTAAACAAAAAAAGAAAGGAGGAAATAAGTATGGGCGAACCTACTGTTGGCTACATATTGTTTGAAGATGCGTTGAAATTCACCGGGGATTATCCGGAGGATAGGCACCCAGCGCAGTTTTCAGTAATTCATATACGGAGAGAAGTTTTCATTCCAAAGCCCGTATCTTTGACCGAAAAAATGCTTAGGCAGTTTTATTCCCGTTGTGATTCACACGGGAAACACGGGAGATGCCCATGTCGTCTGAAGGGCTCTCCCACCATCCGCCGGGTGTTGTATTAAGCCAAGCGGAAAAATAGGGCGACTCAATGAGTCGCCCTTTCATTTTTATTATTTTAAACAAACACTATCTTCTCACTCTCTATTCCAATGTTCTTAAGAACATTGGAATAGAGAAATAACTAAATCATTTTTGCTCCTCTAAACCACAGGCCGTATTTTTGCGTAACACATATTCAATATTGTTTAGTATTGTTTTCAGTGTATGTGTCTTTATGTAAACAGTGCTTTGCACATAGAGGGATGCGCTATCCGCGCACACGCTGTTAATTTTTAATTGCGGTAAAGATACAGCTGGGTTAAGAAAATCATAGTCGCTCGTTACTGCTTCGCTCCTTGATTTTCTAAAAACTCAAATACTTTTTCGCTTGTTAGGAGTGAAGTTACATAATCGCGTACGCGCGTATCTTTTGCATCTTTGTAATGTTCCAGTATGTGTTTCACCTCTTTTTCAACATCTTCGTTTTTAGGTTTTATATTTTCAATTTTTGCGATTTTTACAAGAGTCAGTTCTATTTTGGCGCGTTTTTCTCCCTCGCTTCTCCACTCTTTTCTGAAATCACCTTCTGTCTTTTTCAAGTTTTTCAGGTAATCGTCAAATTTAAGACCCATTCTCTCGATATCACCCCTCATTCGCATAAGCAGTTTTTCGGTTTCTGATTCTATTAAAACATCCGGGATTTCCGTTTTTATTTCTGCCGTTATCCTTTCAATTATTTCTAAACGAGTTTTCTCTTTGGTCCGAAGTTCTTTTTCAAGCTTCATATTTTCTTTTATTTTTTCCTTGAGCGCTAAAACATTTTCAAAATCGCCGAGTGACTTTGCGAATTCATCGGTCAATTCCGGCACGATCGGCTCTTCGTTTCCTTCTGTCCGAGCCGGCGCTTCGGCAGACGAGTTTTTCTTAACCGCTCTTTGTTTTCTGATTTCAGTAATCGTATTTTCAACCTCTTGGTCGGTGATATAAACTTCCTCTTTCTTTTTCGCGATCTCGCTTGTAATTTTTTTGTAGTCAGGAAGTTCAATTTCAGGAACTATAGCGCTTACTATTTTAAATCCCAAAGGATTACCCGGGGCGATTTTGGTTATGGTTATTTCGGGGGCTCCTATGACATCAAGTTCATTTTCTATTATTATTTCGGAGTAAGCTTCGTTTAGCGCAAGATGAGCCATCTCTTCAAGTACGACCATGGCGCCTAATTTTTTCACGAGAACAGACTCGGGTGCCATTCCTTTTCTGAAACCGTCTATTTCAACATGATGAGCAAGGTTTTTTACCGCATCTTTGCGTTTTTCTTCAAATTTTTCTTCGGGGATTTCTCCGGTAATTTCAATTTGTGCTTTGGGAAGTTTTTTTGTTTCTACTTTAGTTTTCATCCTGTTAGAAACCCGCCTGCCATTGCCTGATGCACGGTACGGGATTAAATAAATTATAATGTAAATATAGTCACTTTATTTAAATTACCACGATTGTCGCTCTGGTATTGGCGAGCAGGTTAATTTTCAATTTTTCTTTTTAAACCCTACATCTATCAACTGGTATTTCTTTTTCCCTGCTATTGAGAATAACGATGGAAACGAAAACCTGTGGACACCTGATGTCCACAGGTTTTCACAAAAACCCCGCCTCAAGCGGGATTTTTGCAGGGTTACAATCAAAATTATTGCAAATCCGTTTCTATGGCATTCAGGTTAACATCTATGTCATCAGCCGAAATAGCGGCGGCTTCTTGCTCAAGACTGGCGATTTCACTTTCCGCGCTTGCTTGGGATTGAGACGGCAAAACATTTTTCGCCGACTCTTCTTTTTTCCAGAGGTAAAATCCTCCGGCAAGAATAATAATGACAATAATTATTATCCCGATTAGCGGACCTGTTTTTTGTTCTTCTTGGTTCATGATGTTTTTTAGATTTGTTTAATAATACAATTTTATTGCGTTTGCGTGCTGGTTGCCGTTCTATTCATAACTCCGTTTTTAAGCGCTACAATCGATTCTACCAAATGAGTGCGAACTTCCTTTATTAGTGTCTGCAATTCTTTTACCTTGTCTTTAAATGTTTTCGCGGCGTCTCTTGGCGTTTGAGAAGTTGCTATTTCATTTGCGGTGTTTTTTATTTCTTCCGCCCTTGTCTTAAGTTCGCCAAGCTTTGTTTTTGCCAGCTCGAGATGTGTTTTGGCGTCAGTGGTATTTGCTCCCTTTGATTCGAATTTGGCAATCATTACGCCGACTCTTGTTATATGTTTTTCGATCTGAATTATTTTTTTATTAATTTCAGTAACTATTGCCAGAGTGCGTTTTGATATATTTTTCTTCTTCTCTTTGAGGAGCGGGCGCGTATCTTCTTTTTCGATTTTTTTGTCAACAATCTTAGAGCTGACATTCTTTACCGCCGATTTTTTATCTTTAGAAGTAGTAGCCGAAGTGTCAACTTGCGCAAGCGCGACTCCCGCGAAAAGCAAAGAAAGCGCGCCGACACCAAAACTTGTAAGTATTTTTCTCATGATTTTATTTGTATAGATTAATAATTTAAGACCCGTACTTTAGTATAACAAAACTTCCCGTAAAACAAGATTTTACCACGCACCCTAAAAACCCCTTACTTCTTGGCTTTTTTATAGCTCTCTATGGCTTTTTCCACCGCAACCAAGGCCTCATCGCGCCCCTGCCATTCCCCGACTTTTACCTCTTTTTCCTGCAAATCTTTATAGACGCTGAAAAAATGCTTTATTTCTTCAAGCAAGTGCGGCTCAAGGTCGTTTATGCTGTTTGTGTTTTTGTAGCGCGGGTCTTTTTCTGGCACGGCGAGTATTTTAATGTCATCGTCGCCCCCGTCATTCATGACAAGCACGCCAATAGGTCGCGTTTTGATTAAGCAACCGGGAATAAGCGGTTCATGTCCCAACACCAATACATCAAGCGGATCGCCGTCGTCCCAAAGCGTTTGCGGAACGAAGCCGTAGTTCGCCGGATAGTGCATGGGGGAATAAAGTACGCGGTCGAATTTTATCAGCCCGGTTTTTTTATCGAGTTCGTATTTTACCCGCGATAGTTTCGGAATCTCAATGACGACATTAAAACTTTCTTTTGTGCCGGGTTCTATTTCATACCATAAGTTCATCTCGTTTAGGGGCAGTTCGCGGTCGTCGCGCCCTGTGCTGATTTAATTTATTGATAAATATTCGACTTTATTTTTCGTATATTTTAAAAGTATATCATGCAACCGCGGTCTCTAACGTGATTTGGAGAAATTAGTTTTTAGGTTCTTTCATACCAATAATTTCACCGCCGCTTTCCGCGATATTTTCCCCGGATGAAGATGAAATATCTATTTTGTATCCGGTAAGTTTGGCCGCCAAGCGGACGTTTTGCCCGCCCTTGCCAATAGCAAGAGATTGCTGGTCTTCGGAAACTATTATTTTAGCGTGGCGCGCCTCGGTATCAAGTTCAATAGAAAGTACTTTGGCCGGAGAGAGCGCATCCCCCACGAACTTTTTCGGATTCTCCGACCATTCAATTATATCTATTTTTTCTCCGCCGAGTTCATTCATTACCGTGGATACGCGCACACCCCGCTGGCCCACGCATGAGCCGACCGGGTCAACATGGCTGTCGTGCGACATCACGGCGATTTTAGAGCGCGAGCCGGGTTCGCGGGCGATTGATTTTATTTCCACCACTCCGCCCGAGATTTCGGGCGCTTCCTGTTTGAAAAGCTCTTCCAGAAATTTCGGATGGGTGCGCGAAAGGCGAATGTTTATACCTCGCATTGTTTCTTCCACTGAATATAGATACGCGCGAATTCGTTCGCCCTGATGATATCTTTCGTTTGAAATTTGTTCATCAAAAGAGAGAATGCCAGTAGTGCGGCCGAGGTCTATGAAAACATTACCACGCTCAATTCGCTGAACAATGCCCGAAACTACCGTTCCTTGTTTTCCTCCGAATTCTTCAATTACCGAAGCGCGTTCCGCTTCCCTTATATGTTGGATGATTACCTGCTTGGCGGCTTGGGCGGCGATACGGCCGTAATCGTCTTTCGGCTCAAGCGGAAAAACAATTTCCTCTTCTATTACAGCGTCTTTTTTTATTTTTTTAGCGTCTTTGATGAGAATGTGATGTTCCGGATTAAACCATTGACGGGTGTCAGCTTGTTCGCCTTCCGCGGGGGTTTTTTCTTCCACAACTTCGCCTTCTTCTTCCATACGAACGAGAGTTTCGTCAACGACGATTTTCACCTGATAAAATTCAGTTTTACCGGAATTGATATCAAATTTCGCGCGTATAATCTGGCCCTTTTTGCCGTAATCTTTTTTATAAGCGGCAGCCATGGCCTGTTCAATAGCGTCTATTATTTTTTCCCTGGGAATCTTGCGCTCTTCTTCAAGCTGTTCAAGAGCGGATTTTAAAACTTTTAGATCTAGCATTATATTTGTGTGCTAATTAACGAATGGTCACTAATACCACGAATGAATTCAAATTCATAACATTTGTGTCCATTCGTATATTTGTATTTATTTTATTAAAAAGCCCGACCTTTCGGAACGGGAGTTACTTAATAGAGTATACATTACCGAATCAGAAAGTCAACTCAAAATAAAAAGCCGGGAGTCCCGGCTTTTTAATTGAATACAACCACTGTTTTTTCCCCGCGAATTATTTCGGAGAGTTTTTTTATATCATCGTTACGCATTCTTATGCACCCCCTGCTTACTCTTCTCCCGATAGATTCCTCTTGGTTTGTGCCGTGAATTCTTATGGTTTGGTTTACGCGCGCCTCGTTAAAAGCGATGCGGATTTTTACATTGCCCATGGCGTTTCGCGGGTCACCCGGTCTAATCAACTCCGGAAGTTCAACGCCCGACTTTTTGAAATAGTATTCACGCGTTGCCTTGGTCGGCGCCCAGTAAGGATTTTCTTCCACCCCCTCCACCCTTCCAGTGATTGGCAGTTTTGGATTTACCCTTGGGAGCGCTACAGAGAAACTAGCGACTTCTTTCCCTTCATCGTAAAGGTAGAGTCGCGCTTCCCTGAAATCAACCTTGATGATAAATTCCGCCGAAGCCATTACGGACCAGAAAGAGGCGATTGTGAAAAAAAAGAGCGTGTATGTTTGTCTCATGAGTTTCTCCTATTTTTTGCGTTTATGTGCAAACCTGAAAGCTATTATACATCCATAAAGAAAGACAAAGCAAGAAACGCGCGAGAAGACGCGCGCGGTGTTAGGTGGGATCATCTACGACTGCCCCAAAAATGACAACGCCCTCGTGTCGTGACTCAACTTGCAGGACGGGCTCGTCATTCAAACCAAGGGCGTCGCCGTGTTCCGCAAATTGTTCGGGCTCAAGGAGGTTTTCCTTTGGGGGTCGGTCATGCAGGACCACGATGACAATGTCTTGGTGTGCTGGCTCCAAACGGACAACTACTGGTTTTCCTTCTTCCCCGCGCTTTGTTTCAGCAAGTAGCACTTCGTTTTCGTCTGTCGCAAGTAGCGCTCGGGCTTTTGAACCTCGGATTCTGGACTCTTGGAACTTAATCATTTCCCCCGCATTCGTCTATGACGAATGCGGGGTTTTCTTTTTGTGGTTTTAAATATCTATTATATTGATTGTTTTGGTTCATTGGCTGTTTATATCTGTTATAATTTCTAATGAGATGCATGTAAGCGCAGACCAGCTAAAAAAATTTATAAAAGATTCCGGCTTGGTGGAGAGCACCGATATTTCGCGCGCCGAAAAAAAAGCCAAAGAAAAAAATACAGACATTGGCGAACTTTTGGTGTCCGAGGGAAAAATTTCCGAAGACGATTTACGACGCATGGAAGCTTATGTGCTCGGGATTCCTTTTGTAAGTCTTAAAAACGAAAAACTTGATTTCTCGGTGCTGTCTCTTATTCCCGAGCCGATTGCCCGCAATCACAATATTATCTCCTATAGAAAACAGGGCGATGAACTTGAAGTGGCTATGCTGGATACAGACGACCTTTCGGCTATTGATTTCGTCAAGAAAAAAGTCGGATTGAAAATTTTACCCCGCCTGACCGATACGGAGTCTATGAAGAACTCTCTTTTGCAATATCAAAAAACTCTCAAGGCGGAGTTCAGCGATATTATAGAAAAAGAAGCCGCCTCGCTAAAAAAAATAGAAGATGAAGACAGCCCGCAGTCGGAGAAAAATTTAAAAGAAATGGCCGAGGATTTGCCGATAGTGCGCATCGTAGACACCCTTCTTTCCCATGCTATTGTTCAGGGCGCATCCGATATTCATATTGAGCCGGAAGAGGCGCAGATTTTGGTCCGTTACCGCATTGACGGAATTTTGCGCGACGCCATGGTTCTTCCGAAAACGGCGGCCCCCGGCATCACCGCGCGCATCAAGGTTCTTTCCAGTTTGAAGCTTGATGAAAAAAGATTGCCTCAAGACGGGCGGTTCAAAATAGAAAAAGACAGCGAAAGAGTTTCTTTTCGCGTTTCAACACTGCCGACATATTACGGCGAAAAAACGGTCATGCGGCTTCTTCGCGAAACCACTTCAGGTTTTACGCTTGAAGGGCTCGGTTTCCACGGCGAGGATTTGGAAAAACTCCACCATGCCCTCAATCAATCAACCGGCATGCTTTTAGCTACCGGACCGACCGGTTCTGGCAAGACCACAACTCTTTACACTATGCTTGATATTTTAAATACGCCGGATGTGAATATTTCTACAATTGAAGACCCTATTGAATATCAGATGAAGCGGGTCAATCAGACGCAAGTGAAGCCGGAAATAGGGCTCACTTTCGGTAGCGGTCTTCGTTCTCTTGTCCGCCAAGACCCAGACATAATAATGGTCGGTGAAATCAGAGACAGCGAAACTGTCGGTCTTGCCATAAACGCGGCTCTGACCGGGCATTTAGTTCTCTCAACCCTTCACACAAACTCAGCGGCTGGCGCTATTCCGCGCTTGCTGGATATGGGGGCGGAAGCATTCCTCCTTGTTTCAACCATCAATGTCATAATCGCCCAACGTTTGGTTAGAATGCTTTCATCTAATAAAGAAAAGTACATACTAACTTCCGCCGAACAGAAAACGCTCTCTCAAACCGTTGACCTTGACCGTGTGCTTAAATTTTTAAAACACGAAAAAATAGTCGGCGAAAAAGAAGATTGGGATACCATACCGCTTTATAGACCAAAGAAAGTATCTTCCGCCGATGACGGCTACAGCGGGCGTGTTGGCATTCATGAAGTTATGAATATTACGCCGACGATAAAAGACATGATTATAAAAGGAGCTATCTCCGACGACCTGGAAGTGCAAGCCAAGAAAGAAGGAATGATGACGATGCTTGAAGACGGAATTTTTAAAGCAGTAGAGGGGGTTACGAGCATTGAAGAAGTATTAAGTGCGGTCAATCAATGAACTTGTCCCGTTAAAAGCCGTGGTCATGGTGTAAAATAGGAGTCATTAGTTTATATGCTACAAAACGATAGAAATATTACTCATAATAATTTAACGCAGTGTTTCTTGACCGCGACCTGCTTTTAATGGGATGCAGTTTTATTTTAAAGCTAAAAAAAGCGACGGCAAGATTACGGACGGCGTTCAAGACGCTCCCGACAAACTTACCTTGGCGCAAGATTTAAGGAAAAAAGGACTTTCACTTTTTTCCGCCGAGAGGGCGGAGGGTAATAAAATAATCCAATTTCTCAAATGGCTTAACGAGACTGTCATTATCGTAGGGCTTCATGAAAAAATAGTTTTTGCCAAAAACTTAAGCGCCATGATTAACGCCGGACTTTCCATATCGCGCGCGCTAGAGATTCTTGAAAAACAAACCAACAATAAAAAATTAAAACAAGCGCTTGGGGGAATATTAAACGGTATCAGCCAGGGTAAAACCTTAAGCGAAGGACTCCAAGATTATCCGCGCATTTTTTCTCCCCTTTTTGTCGCCATGGTGCACGCAGGAGAGGAATCCGGCGGGCTTTCGGTCTCTTTAAAGGAAATATCTCTTCATCTCGAGCAGAGTTACATTTTATTAAGGAAAGTTCGCGGGGCGCTTATTTATCCGGCGATTGTTGTAGCCGCCATTATCATAATAGGAATACTGATGCTCATATTCGTAGTGCCGACACTTACTTCAACATTTAAGGAATTGAATGTGGCATTGCCGGTTTCCACTCGCTTTATTATTAAATTGAGTGATATTTTATCTAATTACACAATCATATCTTTAGTCGGCTTAATCGCTCTGGGAATAACTTTTTTTTGGGCGATTCGCACAAAGAAAGGCGGTAAATTTTTTGATTTTGTGATTTTACGCATTCCTTTTATCGGTGGATTGGTAAGGGAGGTGAATACGGCGCGTACGACACGGACGCTCTCGTCGCTCATAACCGCCGGTGTTCCAATTACCCAATCTACTTCTATCACTACCGATGTGCTTCAAAATTTTTACTATAAGGAAGCGCTTTTTCTGGCCACAGGGAAAATAGAAAAAGGCGCCACCATTGCTTCGGTATTCAAAGAAAATACATTTCTCTATCCTATTATGGTCGGCGAAATGATTGAGGTTGGGGAAGAAACAGGGAAACTTTCCGAAATGCTTCTTGATGTCGCTCATTTTTACGAGGAGCAGGTTAGTGAAGCAACGAAAGATATGTCTACAATAATTGAGCCGGTACTCATGTTGTTTATCGGCGGGGCGGTCGGATTTTTCGCCATATCTATGATTTCTCCAATTTACTCTCTTACGGGAAGCATTTAAAAAATATGTACAAATATTTACACAACAGAGGTGTTACGGCGGTAGAACTCTTAATAGTTCTTGCGATATTGGCAATTATTTTCACGATAGCTATCAGTCCTTTTTCTTCCTTTCGCAATGTTCAATCGCTCAACTCCGCCTCTATACAAATAGTATCTCTTTTAAATGAAGCAAGGTCAGCGACTATATCTTCTAAAGAATCCTCCCAATACGGGGTGCATTTTGAAACCGGCCGAGCCGTTTATTTTAAAGGAACAACATTTAGCGAGCCGTCTTCTTACAATAAAGAAATAATACTTGACGGTTCAATTAAAATTTCCGCGATTAACTTGCAGGGTAGCGGGAGTGATGTGGTATTTCAACAACTGACGGGGGAGACATTATATTACGGCAGTATCATACTGGAAGCAAAGGGGGATACTAACAGACAAAAAAGAATAACTGTATTCGAAACCGGTATCTCAAATCAAAATTGATATGAAATGTATTCTTAATAAAAATAAAGGATTCGGCCTTATAGAAGTGATTGTAGGATCGGCCATAATTTCACTTTCTCTTATCGGAGTGATTTCAGTTGCAAATAATTCTCTTCGTATCGCTGAACTTTCTTTGCGCGAAGCGCAGGCCGGATATCTTTTGCTTGAAGGTGGAGAAGCATTGCGTTCCTTGCGCGATATTAGCTGGACAAATATAAGCGGGTTTTCTACCGGCACCAATTACTATATTACTTTTTCAACCACTACCAACCGTTTTGCCACAACTAGTGTAAATTCTTTTGTTGATGGGATATTTGAAAGATCTTTTACTGTTTCTGATGTATACAGAAACGGAAGCGATGACATTTCAGATTCCGGGACGCTTGATTCCGGCACGAGAAAAATCAGAATGAATGTATCTTGGCGGAGTAGAAATGCTACCACTACGACTTTCGCTGATTTTTATCTGACTAATATTTAAAATATGAGCGATATTCTTAAAAACAGAGGTTATTCAATGCTTGAACTTATTGTTTATGTTTCTATTGTTGCCGTGATGGCAGTGCTTTCCGTTCAAGCTATGTTTTCTATCATGAGGGCCTTTGATGAAATAAAATCTTTCAGCAGTGTCCGCGAGAGTGGCGTTATTACACTCGAAAGAATGATAAAAGAAATTCGTTTTAGTAAAAGTATTGATTACACGGGGACAACTTTTAATACTAACCCGGGGCGATTAAAATTAAATGCCACCGATGAAAATGGTTACTCTAAAATTATGGAATTTTATGTTTCTAACGGGAGTTTAAATATTATTGATGATGGCGTAGAAAAAGGTACAATAACCGGCAGTAGCACCTCTATAACAAATTTTGTGCTTCGAGAATCAACGACAAACAAAGGAGTGCTTATTAAAATAGAAATGACTATTAGGGATAATCGTGCTACAAACCCGAAATCTGTTAATTTTTACGGTAGCGCGGTGCTTAGAGAAGCTTATTAATCCGTTAAAATTTTTTTATGAATTTAGATTCACTGAAAAATAAAAATTATCCCGATTTTCCTTCGCAGGAAAATCGAGGATCCTCGATTCCGCTATGGCGGAATCGGGACAAATTATCCCGATTTTCCTTCGCAAGAAAATCGAGGGTCCTCGATTCCGCTATGGCGGAATCGGGACAAACTACTCAAAGCGGGCAAGCGATTATTACTTCCGTAGTATTTCTCCTTTTCATCTCTCTTTCTATTATGTTGGGCATTGCCAATTCCTCAATGCGCGAATTTAAAATTACTCAAGATACAATTAAATCAACACAGGGTTATTTTACTGCCGAATCCGGCGCTGAAGATATTTCTTATCGCTTAAAAAACGGTAAACAAGTTGGGGCAACAGAAACACTTGCCTTAAATAATGCCACAGCAACAGTAACAATAACCGATACTGGAAGTAATGAAAAAGAAATAATTTCCAGCAGTAATCTTGAAAATTTGATACGAAAAGTTCGCACCCAATTGACAGTTTCTTCTTCCGGAGCGTCTTTTGTGTACGGCGTGCAAGTAGGCGATGGCGGTTTCCATTTGCAAAATTCATCAACTATCGTCGGTAATGTCTACTCCAATGGCCCAATTGTTGGCGCTAATTCAAATATTATAAAAGGTGATGTAATTTCTGCTGGAAGCACTGGATCAATTTCTGGTGTACACGCCACATCAAGTGCCTACGCGCATACTATTGCTGATTCAACAGTAGATAAAGATGCTTATTATCAAACGCTTACCAACACAACAGTCACTGGTGTAAAACATCCCGGTTCGACCGACCAACCCAAAGCGAATCTTCCTATTTCCGACGCGCGTATTTCGCAGTGGGAAGCAGATGCGTTAGTTGGCGAAATTATTTCAAGCCCGTGTCCGTATCAAATTACAAATAGCACGACGATAGGGCCGAAAAAAATCGCTTGTGATCTTGAAATAAGCGGTGACCCTACTGTCACTATTGCGGGTCCTTTGTGGGTGACCGGCAACATTACGATTAAAAACAGCGCCATCTTACGGATAAGTTCGTCTATTGGCAACAAAAGTATTGCCATAATAGCCGACAATCCATCAAACCGTTTAACAAGTAGTAAAATAACCGTAAGCAATACCACTTCATTTTTTGGGACTGGTTCCGCCGGCTCTTACATTGTTTTAGTTTCCCAAAATAACAGCGCTGAAAATAGCGGTGACGAAGACGCAATTGAAGCTCAAAATACTGCGAACGGCGGTGATCTTATTGTTTACGCGGGACACGGAAATATTTCTCTTGAAAACAGTATTTCTCTCAAGGGAGTCACCGCTTACAAGATTACCGCAAAAAATACATCAGAGGTTGTTTACAATACCGGGCTCGCCTCCCTTCTTTTTTCTTCGGGCCCATCCGGCTCGTTTATTATTAACGGCTGGCGCGAAGTGAAATAAAAAACAAAACGAAAGGCTAAACCTTCCAATCCGTTTTCCACACCCATCTTGATTTTTAATAAAATAAAGTTATATAATTAACAATTGACAATTTTTATCGCAGGGTGTAAGGTAAATATGCCCATAAGCACAAAAAAGGGTCACTTGACCCTAAACCCCCGTCTAAGATGGGGGTTTTCTATTGAATATGAAAGCTAATGATATAATCAGCATAAATACATGACCAAAAAACTTATTATTGGAAACTGGAAGATGAATCCTAAAAGTGTCCGCCAGGCGAAAGATATTTCTGAAAAAATCACGCGCGGAGCTAAAAAATTTAAAAATATTTCCGTTGTAATTGCCCCACCCGCGCCGTTCATTGGCGCAACAAAAGGAATACTCGGCGCGCAAGACGTGTTTTATGAAAAGGACGGTGCTTACACGGGGAAAATTTCAGCCGATATACTAAAAAGTTTAGCCGTTAAATATGTAATTGTTGGCCACTCGGAAAAAAGATATCCTCTGTCAGGCGGAGGAGGCGATACGGATGAAACAATAAATAAAAAATTAAAAGCGGTACTTAACGCTAGATTGACTCCAGTGCTTTGTGTGGGGGAACTTACTCGTGACCACCAAAGTCACTACCTTCATTTTATAAAAGAGCAAATTATACGCGCCCTTAAAAATGTTTCAAAAAATATCGTGGGAAAAGTTATTGTCGCCTATGAACCGGTCTGGGCTATAGGCAAGAACGCAAAGAACGCACTCGACGGCGAAGAAGCTTTGCATATGAATATTTTTATAAGAAAAGTCATTGCTGATATTGCGGGTGCTACAACTGCCAAGAAAATTAAAATTATTTATGGGGGATCGGTTGATGTCAAAAATGCGGAGATTTTTATTTCCTTGGGGAAAATGGACGGACTTTTAGTAGGACGCGAAAGTTTAATGCCCCAAAAATTTTTGGGAATAATTGAAAATGTCAATCGCGCATAAAATTTTTTGGAAAAACATTAAAAGCATAAAAACAGCGAAAGACCTTCGCGGTAAGCGCGTTCTTTTACGTCTCGACCTTAATGTGCCGATGGAGCGCGGGCGAATAGTTGATGCGACGCGCATTGAAAAATCTCTGTCTACCATAAAATTTTTGCGCAAACAGAGAGCAAGAACAATCATAATGTCTCATCTGGGAGATGACAGTGTTTCACTCAAAGAAATAGCGAGATATCTTAATAAATTTATACCCGTTGGTTTTATTCCTCAAATTATCGGTAAGAAAGTTGAAAAAACTATATCTACAATGCAGGAAGGAAGTGTTCTCGTGCTTGAAAATTTACGTGGTGAAAAAGGAGAAGTGAGCAATAATCCGTTTTTTGCTATGTCTCTTTCGCGATTAGGAGATATATATGTAAATGACGCTTTCTCCGTTTCTCACAGAAATCACGCTTCGATTGTTTCTCTGCCCAAATTCTTACCTTCGTTTACGGGGATTCAATTTGAAGAAGAAATAAGAGAACTTTCCAGAGTTTTTACGCCTAAACATCCGTTTATGTTTATTTTAGGTGGCGCCAAACTTGAAACTAAACTTCCGCTTATAAAAAAATATTTGAAAATTGCCGACATAGTATACGTTGGCGGGGCACTGATGAATCCTTTTTTCAACGCTATGGGGTATGAAGTCGGTAAATCGCTTAAAGAAAATGCTGGAGAGGATTTGAAAAAACTAACACATCATAAAAATTTGATTTTACCTACGGATGTGCTTGTAAGCAAAGGAGAAGTAAGAAAATTAAATGGCATTAAAAAGAATGACATTGTTCGTGATATTGGACCGGAATCACTTCGTACACTCCTCTCGCTAATAAAAGAAAGCAAGGAAATACTTTTTAACGGCCCGCTCGGTGAATACGAACTTGGCTTTGATGAAACAACAAAAGAAATATTAAAAGCTATGGCAAAAACAAAAGCTCGCACGGTTTTGGGCGGAGGCGACACGCTCGCTATTGTTTCTCGCTTGAAATTGGAATCAAAATTTTCTTTCGTTTCAACCGCCGGTGGCGCTATGATTGAATTCCTTTTGGAAGGAACATTGTCCGGCATCGAGGCGCTCAAGGGATCTAAGAAATAAAAATAGTTTTTTAAAAAATAAAAAACTAATCTTTAATAGTTGTTAGGCATCTTTGTTGTTTATAGTTACGTCTATAATTATGCAATTATAATTATGTAATAGATAAATATATAAGTACGTATAAATACTCATACATGTATAAAATACTATAGTATAATATACGTGTATTATAGTTGTATTTATATAAAAAATTTTTATAAGTTGAAAGTTTTTTTGAAATTGTTTTCTATTTCAATATTTTCAGCAAGGATAAGTCGCATGTTATGCCGTACACCGAAACATCCACCAACAAAATCAATTTCTTTTTTACAAAGAAATGGTGTGATAAAAACTGATTTTTGATATTGAACACAGCCTATTTTTTTGAGAGAGTGGTTTATTGCTCGCCTTATCATTTTCTTTTCTTCCGGTATATCAAACATGACAATGCGCCATTTGCCATCCCATTTATTTTGGCGAGGTATTTTCATTGTTTCTATTTGATAACGCATCGCTCTTATTTTCCCCGCATAGGTCAATATAAAATACCCATCTCGACTTTTCCTGTCCTTTCGGATAAATTTTCGTTGTTCGAGGCGGGTGATAGACTGCTTGATTCTTTTTCGTTCATACGCATTTTTTGGTTTGAAATATTTAAAGACTTGAAACACATTTGGCGCGACAACAGCAACTGTTATCACCCCAACGGCAAGTAGGGTGGAAAGGATAATTTTTACCAGCTCTCCTTTTGCGTATTTTTTCATACTACATCTATATTATACTATAGTACTTTATACGTGGATAGGGGATTTTTCATTTTTGTAGGAGATTTTTTATTTTTTTATAATGGATTTTTTGTGGAAAGTGAAACTTTTTTATTAAAGATATATTGTGTATTTAAAGTGATTCCAAGCCACTGGGATATTATGGGGGTTGACTTATGCAGACAGATATTATATAAATTCATTCAGATGAATTATCGTAATTAATTTATTGTTAACTAAATCGGAGGTGTCTCATGTTCCTTGAAAATATGGTTGAGTCGTTGTTGTTAATATTGTCATTTATCTTTGCCATTTTGATTTGTTTTCCCGATTCTCCCGACAACGCACCTACCAGCACTCTCACAAGAATAATCACGAAAGCGGCTATTGCTGGTATGGCGTTGGTATTTATGGCGAGTTCAGTGATGCTACATTTTTCCTCACAGTATAAATTTTCTATCTTACCAAAGAATGTTGAACTGCGAGTTTTATGGTGTGATGATCAAAAGACGCAATGTCTTTTAGAGATGGGGGAAAAAGAATCATCGGATATGGTAAGAAAGTTTTACTCGCCAAACGAAAACAAGAAAAATTTGTTTGTAGTTGGTAAAACTGTAAAGAGAACTGTAAACTCGACAACTACAAATATTATTGCAATACCGTAATTCTTAATTATTAAACCTCGCCCCGCGCTATCAAAACGTCGGGGCTATTTTTATAGACTTGCTTTAATTTTTTTCGCCACGGCTGGCATTTCTCCTTCCGCGTAAGGTTTTCCCGGCCAGTGTTTATAGCCGTCACTTAAAAATCTCGGTATTACATGAATGTGCGCGTGGAATACTAATTGTCCGGCGGCGGGTTCATTATTCATAACGATATTTATACCATCAGCTCCCGTTCCCATTTTTACCGCGTGGGCTAATTTTTTTACCCGTACCGAAAGTTCTCTGAGAATATTATCGTCGATATCAAAAATATTTTGGCAATGATTTTTAGGTACTACTAATGTATGGCCGGGGTTATTCGGCTTTATATCTAAAAAAGCGACAGCATATTCATCTTCGTACAAAAAGTCGCAAGGAATTTCTTTGTTTATTATTTTACAGAAAATGCAATTTTTATCCATAAAGGAATTGTATCATAGAGCATGATATAATTTCTTAAAATATGGACGGTTTTAAATTTACGGAATTGCCTGACGATAAAATACTGAAAGAGCTTAATTCATACGATTCGTTCACCCAAATTCTTCTTGCAAACCGCGGAATAACAACAGCCGAGGAGGCGGATAAATTTTTAAATCCCGATTACGAACGCGACTCGCATGACCCATTTTTAATTCTTAACATGGAGAAGGCGGTTTCGCGCGTGCTTGAAGCGGTTGATAAAGAAGAAAAAATCGTGGTGTTTGGAGATTATGATTGCGACGGGATTCCCGGTTCGGTTATACTTCATGATTTTTTTGAAAAAATAGAATATAAAAATTTTTCAAATTACATTCCGCATCGACATAAAGAAGGATATGGTCTTAATACCACTGCTATAGACGGATTCATGCGTAATGGAATAAAACTCATTATCACTGTTGATCTTGCTATCACCGACATAGATGAAGTAAGGTACGCGCAATCTTTAGGAATTGACGTAATTATTACCGACCATCACTTACCTCAAGCGATTCTCCCGCCCGCTTACGCCATTATTAATTCAAAGCAATCGGATGATAAATATCCCGACAAAATGCTCTCTGGCGCGGGTGTCGCGTTCAAACTTGTGCAGGCGCTTATTAAAAAAAGAGGAGCGGAGTGGGGTATAAAAAAAGGATGGGAAAAATGGCTTTTGGATATGGCGGGGCTCGCTACCATTGCTGATATGGTTCCTCTTACCGGCGAAAATCGTCTCATCGCTTATTACGGTCTAAAAGTTTTGCGGAAAAGTCCGCGCGTGGGACTCCAAAAACTTCTTCGCAAAGTTAATATTGACCAATCAACACTTACAGAAGAAGATGTTTCTTTTATGATTGCGCCCCGCATAAACGCCGCTTCACGAATGGATATCCCATACGAAGCTTTCAGACTTCTTTCAACCGATGACGAAGAAATTTCTGATGTTTTATCGGACCATTTGCACAATTTAAACGACACTAGAAAAGGACTAGTCGCGGGAATGATGCGCGAGGCAAAAATTCGGGTTGAAGAGCGGGAAATGAAAGATGTGATTGTTGTAGGCAATCCAAACTGGCGATCGGGAGTGCTGGGACTTCTTGCTTCGCGTCTCGTGGAAGATTACGGGAGACCGGCGTTCGTATGGGGGCGTGGCGAAGAAACCGAACTCAAGGGTTCATGCCGTTCTAATGGTACGGTTAATATGGTTGATTTTATGACTTCTGTGCGCGAAGATTTTTTCATAAATGTCGGCGGGCACGAATTTTCCGGCGGATTTTCAATTTCTCGTGAAAATATTCATCTTTTAGAGGATGAATTGATTTCCGTGTACGGAAAAGTCAGAAAAGAAGAATATATTGTGCCAAAAGTTTTGATTGATTGCACTATGACGCTTGACGAAGTAAATGATATTACTTACGGGAAAATAGAAAAACTCGCGCCATACGGAGTTGGTAATCCAAAACCGACATTTTTATTTGAAAATATTGAAATTACTGCGGTTAAGAATTTTGGCAAAGAAAAAAATCACCTTGAGCTTGTGTTTCAAAATTCGCGCGGAGAAAAAATTTCCGCCATTGGATTTTTTACAGGTATTAGTGATTTTAAGAAAGAAATTATTGTCGGATCAGTTGTAAACCTAATTGCCACATTTGAAAAATCTTTTTTTAAAAATCGTCCGGAGATAAGATTAAAAATTGTTGATATAATTTAATTATGGATAAAAAAATTCTGATTTATGCCGACGGAAGCTCGCTTGGCAATCCCGGACCAGGCGGATGGGGAGTTGTTATTTCAAGCGGAGAAAAAATTTTAGAAATAGGTGGCGGGAATAAACACACTACCAACAATAGAATGGAATTAACCGCCGTCATAGAAGCATTAAAAAAAGTTTTTTTCTATCAACCATCAATTAAAAACTACCAACTGATTATCCGCACTGATTCCCGTTATGTGATTAATGGCATTACCAAATGGGTGTATGGGTGGGAGAAAACCGGCTGGATTGGAAAAAATAAAAAATCGATTTTAAATAAAGATCTCTGGAAAAAGCTGGTAAAAATTACAGATGGAAAAAATATCTTGTGGGAGCATGTGCACGGGCATGTTGGCATCGCGGGCAACGAACGAGCCGATTTTATAGCCACACTTTGTGCCAGAGAAAAAAAAATTAAGACGCAGAAATTTTTTGACGGTTCTCTTTCAAAATATCCCTTTGATGTTTTTAACTCTAAAGAGTCAAAAAAAAGACCCGTTTTAAAAAACAAAAGTTTCGGGAAAACAGCGTATTCATATTTGTCTTTGGTAGGCGGAATTTTAATGAAACATGCGACATGGCTGGAATGTGAGAAGCGCGTCAAAGGGGTATCGGGGGCAAAATTTAAAAAATCTTCTTCAAAAGAAGATGAGGAAAATATAATTCGTGAATGGGGAGTTAAACACCAATAGAACCTGGTTTTTTATTTTCGTCTTTAGTTTCACACTAGGGATATTTTTTCGTTCATTCTTTAATCTCGGCGCGGAATTTTTATTCTTTCTAATTTTTCTGGCGATAGCTCTACTCCCCGCGTATTTTATTTATAAAACGCGAGCCGTTTTTCTGGTTTCTTTGTTTATTTTTGGAACGATACTCGGCATTCTCCGTTTTGATATTTCAGAAATAAATCGAAACGACCCCTTGCTTGAAATGCAAACCGGGAAAACTGCCTTAGTGGAAGGGATTATTTTAAATGAACCTGATGAACGCGACGACGCCGTGATACTTGTATTAAAAGGGGAAAAAATATACGACGGCGATAATTATATGAAAATTAAAGGGAAAATTCGCTTGGCGACCGGTAGATATCCGCCGTTTAAGTACGGCGACCGAGTTATCGCCAGAGGGAAAATTGTTCATCCGAAATCTTTTGAAAACGAGGAAACAAAAAAAATTTTTGACTATCCCGGCTATCTTGCCGCGCAAGATATTTATTATGAAATGAAATACCCTAAAATTTCATTTATTGACTCTGACAACGGCAATTTTATTCTCGCTTCCCTTTTTGACCTCAAGAAAATGTTTCTCGCGCATACCGCGCGCGTAATTCCCGAGCCGGAAGAATCGCTTTTGGGCGGGCTTTTGGTGGGAGCCAAACAATCACTCGGAAAAGAATTGCTCGATGATTTCCGCAAGGTTGGCATCATTCATATAGTAGTGCTTTCGGGTTACAACATTACCATCATTGCCGATTCAATAGTCAGAATTTTTTCTTTTTTGCCCCGCTTGTACGCCGGCGCTTTTGCCGGCGGAAGCATCATCCTCTTTGCCGCGCTTGTCGGCGGCGGAGCAACTGTTCTTCGCGCCACAATTATGGCGCTTTTGGTTATTCTCGCGCGCTATATTGGCAGGGTATATGACGTGACCACCGCGCTTTTTCTTGCCGGATTTCTTATGCTCGTCCACAATCCGAAAATTCTGGTGTTTGATCCGTCTTTTCAACTTAGTTTCTTGGCGACCATCGGGCTGATTTATTTTTCGCCGGTAATAGAAAAATATTTTTATTTTTTGCCGCGACGGGGCGTTTTTCGCGAAATCGCCATTTCGACCGTCGCCACTCAAATTTTTGTTACGCCATTCCTTTTATATATGACCGGGATGTTTTCCCTCGTCGCCCTCCCGGTTAATTTACTCGTTCTTTTCTTTATCCCCGTTACGATGTTTTTCGGATTTTTTACCGGAGTATTTGGTTTTTTGGGCAATATTTTTTCGCTACCATTCGCGCATATCGCCACATTCTTTCTTTCATATATTATTTTTGTGGTTGAAAAATTTTCCTCAATTCAATTTGCGTCATATACAATTAAGACAATTCCAATTTTTGCAGTATTGGTTTGTTACATTTTTTTGGGTGCACTAATTATGAAAAAATTTTTACGTCCGCAAACATGATCCCGTTAGAGGCCGCGGTCACGGTGTAAAATATGAGACATCAACAATATATGTCAAAAAGTCGAATAAAAATTAAAAAATTATGTAATGTGGCCATGGCTGATCGCGACCTGCCCCTAACGGGATGATTTCACATCTGAAAGAAAATTTAAGGCGCTATGTATTGGGGGTACTTTTTCTCGTGATGTGTTTTGTGTGGTACGCGGTTTTTATTGAGACTTCGCGCACCACGCTTATGGTTGCGTTTCTTGACGTCGGGCAAGGAGATTCAATTTTCATCGAAGCACCTAATGGCAATCAAATTCTTATTGACGGTGGGCCGGGCGCGGCGGTATTACGGGAACTACACCAAGTAATGCCGTATTACGATCGGTCAATTGATGTCGTCATTGCCACACATCCCGATAAAGACCATATCGGCGGATTAGTTGATGTAATCAATCGTTTTGCCGTTTCCTATTTTATTGAACCGGGCGTACTGGGGACGACAGAAATATTTTCGGCTCTTGAAAATTCAGTTGATGGCCATCATATTAAAAAATTAACCGCGCGGCGGGGAATGAAAATTGATTTAGGGGATGGGGTAGTACTCAATATCCTTTTCCCCGACCGCGATGTGTCGCGCGTAAAAAATACAAATGACGGATCTATTGTTGCCATCCTTTCTTACGGCACAACTAATGTAATGCTTACGGGCGACGCCCCACAATCGGTTGAAATACGCCTTGTGGCGCTTGATGGAAAAAATTTAAAATCAAACATATTAAAACTTGGACACCATGGTTCTCGCACATCTTCCAACGCTTCATTTTTGGGGAATGTTTCGCCTGATTACGCTATTATCTCCGCCAAACTTAATAATTCATACGGCCATCCACATCAGGAAGTTTTAGCCCTTCTTCAAAAATTTAAAATTCCGTCAATTGCAACTTACGAATCAGGAACAATTGTGTTTAAAAGCGATGGGGAGGCGTTTATGAGGATTACAAACTAAATTTCCAATTTATATCTCTTCTACCATTTTCCTCTATTTATAGCTATAGCTATAAATAGAGGAAAATTGGAGTATTTAAAAAATATATAAAAAACAATTAAAAATTTACAAAAATAAAAAGCCCGCGGTATTTTGCGGGCCAACAAAGAAAGACGAAAGCGGTCCTCTCATAAGAATCGGCACCAACGGTACCTATGGGCTTAATTATTCCAACTCGCGCAGGAGCTCGTGGAGATTGAAAGCTTCTCTTTCCTTGATCATAGAATTATCCATACTTATAATCATTGCTACCGCAAGAAAAAATTCGATTACAAACATCCACATACCATAATTGTCCATAAACTCGCGAACATATCCTGCGGTGTCCAGTAGAGCCGCTAGAGCTACTCCAGCAATAAGCACTACTGTGAAAAGAATCGTCATTATAGAGATAAATATAGATATTTTTCTCGCTGACTTAATTTCTGGTTCAAGTTTTTTTAACTGATTTTTTAACTGTTCCACTTTGGTTTCAAGGTTCATTTTCTTCCCTCCTGCATTGATTGTAGTGAGTTAGTAAAACTAAACACTAAAATATCACTTTGTAAAAAATCTGTCAACATTAAAAAACAGACTTCGTGCCTACCCAACTTGTTTGTTGTGGGTTGTTGATTACTTTAGCGTGAGATGGAGATTTTTTTGAAACAAGGGGTGTATTTATACGTCCTCCTAGGGAATGTTTCGCCTGATTACGCTATTATCTCCGCCAAACTTAATAATTCATACGGCCATCCACATCAGGAAGTTTTAGCCCTTCTTCAAAAATTTAAAATTCCGTCAATTGCAACTTACGAATCAGGAACAATTGTGTTTAAAAGCGACGGAGAGAATTTTGTATATGTGAAATAATCTTTACAGAAAATGGCTAGAGAAAACAATAATGCCCAATATGACGGCGCCAATAACTACTATAAGCACAAAAGACGCCATCATGTCTTTAATTTTAGCGATACTTAAATCCTGGCGCGGTTCCACCTTGTTGCACAAATCTTCAATAACCGTATTAACAATTTCAGCGCCAAGAACCAAAACGATTACCAGAATGCTTAAGGCGGATTCTATGTAAGAAAACTTAAAATAGAAAATAGAAATAAGCACCAATACTGCGACAATAATTTCAATGCGGAAGTTGAGTTCTTCGTTCCAAACCGTTTTCAAACCCCTAAGCGCGCAGAGAAATGATTTATACATTTTATACAATAATCTTTTTTGTGGGTGAGGGGAGATTTATTTAATCTTTTTTATAAGGTGGAGATTTTTCTTGAGACACGAGGTACAGATTTTTGTCCGCCCGCCCGCGGGAAGTTTTACCCACTGGAGATTAGGATAACGGCGCTTTTTGCCGGTCGGGTTGAACTTGGTGGCGCGCACTCTATTAGAGTAGCCACCGCCGACTTGTGTTCCCTTATTGCAAATTGGACATGCCTTAGCCATCCCATTAGAGGCGAGACGCGTTCATAGCGTCCTGCGTGCAATTATTATTAAAAAACTTACTTATTACTATAATATTGTATTTATTATACATAATTTACTCGATCGCGACCTCTAACGGGACAAGTTAGTAGAACGAATGCTATCATAAGTGATAATCTTCCGCAATAAAAATAGATCCCGTTAGAAACCGCGGTCATGGGTTAATTTAATAAAAATTTTAAAACAACATGAATCACAGCCGTATATTTATAAATAAAAGTGATTAAGCAAGACGCGTACTGACCGTGGCCTGCTTCTAATAGGATGGATATTACTCAAATCTTTTTCATATTAATTTTAATTTTCTCGGTTATCGTGCACGAAATCGCCCACGGTTATGCTGCTGATTATTTAGGCGACCCTACCGCTCGTCTTTCTGGCCGTCTTACTTTTAATCCATTACCACATATAGATTTGCTCGGGTCGATTATTTTGCCGGCACTTTTAATATTATCTAAAGCAGGTTTCATTATCGGTTGGGCAAAGCCGGTGCCATACAATCCATATAATTTATCTAATCAGCGATGGGGAACTTTTATTGTTGCTTCCGCTGGTGTCTTTGTTAACTTTCTTGTTGCTTTGTTTTTTGGGGTGCTTATTAGATTTAGTGGCCAACTCGGCATAGAGTCGCCGGCATTTTGGGAAATTGCCAGTGTTGTTGTGTTTATTAATATTTTGCTTGCCGTTTTTAATCTTATACCAATACCACCATTAGACGGGTCAAAAGTGCTTTTCTCGCTTTTACCGCCCAAACTCTATTATATAGAGGAATTTTTGGAGAGATATTCCATATTTTTGATACTTTTTGTCATTTTCTTTATGTGGCGTTTTATTCTTCCGATTGTCTTTTTTCTTTACATTCTTTTTACCGGCATGCCCCCCGGCATTTAGGGACAATAAAAACATATAAATCAAAATTTCTTGCATTTTATCTGTGCGAATAGTAGAGTATTACTACATCCGTTTGGGATGTTTTTAATTTAATCGTGCCTACAATAAACCAACTCGTTCGTAAGAAAAGAGTAAAAATACGCCGTCGTTCAAAAGCGGTGGCTTTGGCGCGCGGATTCAATTCAATTAAAAACCGTCCCATTTATTACGCGTCACCCTTTAAACGCGGTGTTTGCACCAAAGTGACAACCACAACTCCGAAGAAACCGAACTCAGCTCTCCGAAAAATCGCTCGCGTACGTCTTACTAACGGTATGGAAGTAACTTGTTATATTCCCGGCATGGGGCATAAACTCCAAGAGCACTCGGTGGTGGTTATCCGTGGCGGGCGCGTTAAAGACTTGGCCGGCGTTCGTTATCACATTATTCGTGGCCGTTTTGATGCTACACCCGTAGAAAATAGAAAGCAGGGCAGGTCGCTTTACGGCGCAAAGAAAGAAAAGAAAGACGTAGCAAAGAAATAAGAAAAAATTAATCATGCGCCGACCATTTAAAAAGAAAAATATAATAGGAACGGATTTAGTATACGATTCCGTCAAAATTTCAAAAGTCATCAATTATATTATGGTGGGCGGTAAAAAAACCGCCGCCAGAAAAATTGTTTACGGGGCTTTAGATATAATTAAGGAAAAAGAAAAGGGAATGTCTCCTATGGAAGTGTTTGAGCTCGCGCTTAAAAATGCCACACCGCAGATGGAAGTTCGCTCGCGTCGCATCGGCGGTGCCAATTACCAAGTCCCGCGCGAAGTGCGTCCGGAACGTCGTTTCCTTTTGGCGTTTCGCTGGATTATTGAGGCGGCGCGAGCGAAAAAAGGCGCCCCTATGAAAAATCGTTTTGCCGAAGAGCTTATGCTTGCGGCCAAAAACGAAGGAGCGGCCATAAAAAAGAAAGAAGATACGCACCGCATGGCGGAAGCCAACAAGGCCTTTGCCCATTTCACTTGGTAAGGAGCACTCAGATGTATTTTTTAAAACGCACATAAAATTCTACTGAATTTTTGTTATGCTCGTACCGTCGTACTGCGCAATGTTTTAAAAAATACATACCTCGCTTAAGCGTTTAAATACAAAATCAAAATCTATATTCAGGCATTTAATAATAGAATAAAAAAAACGGTAATATACCGCCTTTTTATTGTTTTTATTTGCAAAATTTTTTTATTGATATAAACTATGCGCAGTTTTGTTATTTAAAAAGAGGAGAAGGAAGATGAATAGAAATATGGCATCTAGCACTAGTGCGGAACCGGAAATAATCTCCCAAGATTCTTGGAGAAAAAAAATTTCTGAACTTGGTAAAATAAATAAACGGGAAGCCACTAAACTCATTTCAGTTCAAAGGGTATTTGAAAGCCAAAAGAAACGTGTCGAAATAATCGATTACGCTTGCATGATTCTTTCAGGAGTACTTACTAGTTGGAAAGAAGTTAACTCCGGTAGACTTGAACCAGCATATTTTTTCTTAACAGCTGGTTTGGGCCGAGTTGTAGTAAAAGAATTATCGTCGCCGGAAGATGAATTAATCGCCAAACAAGGACCTTTTGAAATAATATCTTTCCAAAATGTTTGGAAACAACCATGTTTTAATTGCAAAAAAGAACTTCCAGTTATTGAGGAATGTTATCAATTTTTTGATGACGATAACATTGGTTATGAATGTCAGAAACGGTATTTAGTGGTATGTGATAAATGTGCGATTGTGCGCACCATTAATATAAAGATCTAATTAACAGACTATCATTTTCTTATTTTTACGAGACCCCGTGAGATAGGCCGTAACGCCATCTCACGGGGTTGTTTTTTTTCTGTTTTTGTGTAGGATTGTGAATAAGCCAAAGGGGCTTTTTATTTTTCCAAAAAATAACTGATTGCCATTAGACATAAGTATATTTTTTGAGAAACCAGCCCTTTCAATGTCTGTTTGGTGTAGGGTGTAAATAGTCGATTTTGTTTAAAATTAAAATATTAATTAAATTTATAGATAAAAAAAGGGCGGAGTGGTGATTTTTATAGTCGCTTTACTCCTTAAAAATTACCATATGCAACGAGATTATCCATTAGAAAAAGTAAGAAATTTTGGAATTATAGCCCACATTGACGCCGGCAAGACCACGACCACCGAGCGTGTTTTGTATTACACCGGCAAATCGCATAAAATCGGAGAAGTGCACGAAGGGGACACTGTTATGGATTGGATGGAACAGGAACGCGAACGAGGAATAACCATAACTTCCGCGGCCACGACTTGTTTTTGGACGCCGTCTTACGATAAGGAAAATAAAAATCTCAAACATCGTTTCAATATTATTGATACGCCGGGCCACATTGATTTCACCATTGAAGTGAAGCGCAGTCTTCGAGTTTTGGACGGTGCCGTCGTCGTATTTGACGGCGTGGCTGGCGTGGAACCGCAATCGGAAACCAATTGGCGCTATGCCGATGACGCCAAAGTTCCCCGCATTTGTTTCGTAAATAAATTAGATCGTACGGGTGCGTCATTTGAACACTCTTATGCGACGATTCTTGACCGCCTTTCCAAAAAAGCGGTATGTCTGCAAATTCCTATCGGTCTTGAAGAACACTTTGAGGGCGTGATTGACCTCTTGATGATGAAAGCGTATAAATTTGAAGGCGAAATGGGTAACACTGTGGTGGAAATGGAAATTCCCGAAAAATACAAAGCCGAGGCGGAAAAATATCACCATGATATGGTTGAAAAAATAGTGGAACAAGATGAAACGGCGATGCATGAATATTTAGACGGCAAACAAATTGAATTTTCCCGCTTGAAGCAAATCTTGCGCAAAGCCGTTATCGTCAATGAAATTTTTCCGGTATTTTGCGGTTCGGCGCTTAAAAATAAAGGAGTGCAGCTCGTGCTTGACGGCGTAGTGGACTACCTTCCTTCTCCGCTTGATATTCCTAAAGCTATAGGCATTGACCCGCGCACGGGTGAAGAAGAATTAAGGAGCGCTTCTGACACAGAACCGTTTACCAGTCTTGTATTTAAACTCCAATCCGACCCGTTTGTAGGCCAACTTACTTTTTTTCGCGTGTATTCCGGGACGCTTGAAGCCGGGTCATATGTGCTTAATACTCGCACGGGCAACAAAGAACGTGTAGGACGAATTTTAAGAATGCATGCCAACGAGCGCGAAGAGGTAAAAAAAGTTTTTACCGGAGAAATCGCCGCCATTGTCGGACTGAAAGATACGAGAACTTCAGACACGCTCTGTGATGAAAACAACCCGATTGTTCTTGAAAAAATTATTATTCCTGAGCCGGTTATTTCGCTTCGCATTGAGCCGAAAACAAAAGCCGACCAAGAAAAAATGGGCGGTGCCCTTTCGCGACTTTCGCAAGAAGACCCGACTTTTCGCGTGACGACTGATGCCGAGACTGCCGAAACGGTGATTTGGGGAATGGGCGAACTTCATCTTGAAATTATCGTGGAACGAATGAAAAGAGAATTTAGCGTGGGAACAACTGTTGGCAAACCGCAAGTGGCTTACAAAGAAACGATTACGGGCGAAGCGGAAGCCGAAGGAAAATACATCAAGCAGTCTGGAGGTCGCGGTCAGTATGGCCATGTGCGCATTCGCATAAAGCCATTGGATAAAACAGTGGACGAGGAAGATTTGCCGAAAAATACCAAACGTTCTTTAAATATGGAATTTGTGAACAGCATCAAGGGCGGTATTATCCCGAACGAATTTATTCCTGCAGTTGAAAAGGGTTTGAAAGAAAGCATGGAGCGCGGGGTTTCGGCCGGATATAGAATGGTGGATATTTCCTGCGAGCTTTACGACGGGTCGTACCACGAAGTTGACTCCTCTGAAATCGCCTTCAAGGTGGCGGCGTCTATGGCTTTTCAAGATGCCGCCAAACGAGCGCGACCGGTAATACTTGAACCGATTATGAAACTGGAAGTGGTAGCTCCGGATAAATTTATGGGCGATATAACAGGAAATCTTTCCGGCAAGCGCGGGCAGATTGAAGGAACGGAAGAGCGCGGTATGAACAAGGTTATCAAAGCGCTCGTACCGCTTTCCGAAATGTTCGGTTATGCCACTTCACTCCGCTCCATGACCGAAGGCCGCGCCACATTCACAATGGAATTCGCAAATTACGCCATTGTGCCCACGAATGTCGCTGCGACAATAATTGAGGCCAGAAAATAAGACCAAAAAATCCCCTTTGATAAACTCGGGGGATTTTTTGGTTCAAGATGCAGTCAATTACATCGTTTGGCTACTGCACGCTTTGCAGTTTCCTTTATGCGTGGCAATCTCATAGACAGCGGCGAGGCCTATCAAAACATAGACAATCGTCTCAACCGTCGCCCATGAACCAAGAAGCATATTGACCACATTCCAACCTAACGCCGTTAAGCCCAAATTAAGGCCACCAACGACAAGAAGGATGAAAGATAAAATATGTAGTCCTTTCATATTGTTATGATTCGACAGACCCACCATAATTCTGAGCCCATCGAAGAATTAATAAAGATTACTTTGCTAATAAATAAAGAACGCTTGGGTAAATTATATAACACTCTATTGAATGGTGGCGACAGGGGGTGTGCATATCTATTTTTTATCCATATAGCTTTAATTTGACAAGCATTTTCCCTTTGCTATTATGTCAAATACACGCATGTAGTGCGTTATTTTCTTTTTGACTCGCTACGCGCAGTAATTTTTAGTTTTAATTTATTATTAGATTTATTAGTTTAATAACGGTTATTCGCAAGCCAAGTACTCCTCTGTTTGCGAGTTTCCGCTATAAAAAATATGGCAGAAGAATTTAAGCGAGATAAGCCCCACATAAATGTGGGTACCATCGGTCACGTTGACCATGGCAAGACGACTTTGACAGCCGCCATTCTCCGCATTCTTGATATGAACAAGGGATTGGGATACGGCGCGCGAGTTGAAGGCGTTGATAAGATTGATAACGCTCCAGAGGAAAAGGCGCGTGGTATTACTATTGCGCTCCACCACTCGGAATATTGGACTCCCAAACGCCACTACGCGCACATAGACGCTCCGGGACACGCCGACTATATTAAAAACATGATTACCGGCGCCGCTCAAATGGACGGTGCTATTATCGTGGTAGCCGCGACCGACGGTGTGATGCCCCAGACGCGCGAACATGTACTTTTGGCCCGCCAAGTTGGTGTACCCAAAATAATTGTATTTCTAAATAAGTGCGACATGGTTCCCGACAAAGACCTTATTGACCTAGTAGAAGAAGAAATTCGCGAACTTCTTACTAAACAAGGATTTGACGGCGCCACGACACCTGTAATCCGCGGTTCGGGCCTCAAAGCGCTTGAATCAAAAGATGTTTCCGACGAGTGGGCAGTTAAAGTGCTTGAACTCATTAACACACTCGATTCATATATTCCACAGCCCGAGCGCGATATAGTAAAGCCGTTCCTTATGCCGGTTGAAGACATTTTCTCAATTGAAGGACGCGGTACTGTTGTAACTGGCCGTATTGAGCGTGGCGTAGTAAAAATTGGCGAAAATATTGAAATTGTCGGCATTAAACCGACAGCCAAGACAACCGTAACCGGTATTGAAATGTTCAACAAACAACTCCAGGAGGGTATGGCCGGCGATAACGCAGGAGTGCTTCTCCGCGGAACCAAAAAAGAAGACATTACTCGCGGTCAAGTGCTTGCCAAGCCGGGTTCTGTAACACCGCATACCGATTTTGAAGCGGAAGTTTATGTTTTGAAGAAAGAGGAAGGCGGTCGTCACACGCCGTTTTTCAACGGCTATAAACCGCAGTTCTACATTCGCACTACTGATGTGACCGGTGAAGTAACACTTCCGCAAGGAACCGAAATGGTTATGCCGGGCGACACTGTGCAATTCAAAATCAAACTTGTTGTACCGGTTGCGCTTGAAGACAAACAACGTTTCGCTATTCGCGAAGGAGGCAAGACCGTTGGCGCGGGTGTTGTAACGAAGATTACGGCTTAATTGAAAGCAGGTAGTATTGAGTAAAAATAAAACTGCTCACCGCAAACTACAAACCAGATCTAATGGCAACAAAAACCAAAACCAAAGAAAAAAAAGTGCCAGTGTCCGCCAAGACTGCGTATGGGACGCGGGTTGCAAAACCTCGCAAGGTAACTACCAAGGCGAAAGCAATAAAACCCGAAGAAGCCGTTCAGAAACTTCGCATTCGCGTACGCGCCTACGAAAACAAAATCCTTGACTTGTCGGTGAAGCAGATTATTGACACCGCGCTTCGCTACGATGCCAAGATTTTAGGTCCTATTCCGCTTCCAACGGAGATTAAAAAATATACGGTTAATCGCTCTACCTTCATCTACAAAAATGCACGAGAACAATTTGAGATGAGGATACACAAACGATTGATTGATATAGTAAATCCATCAAGTAAAGTTATAGAAGCGCTTACTAATCTATCACTTCCATCCGGAGTGGATATTGATGTGAAGATGATGTAAATAAGAAGTTAAAATTAAAAACTTCCCCGTCTTGAGGGGGAGTTTTTAATTTGAGATGTTTGCATTTGGAATTCTTTTTGCTATATTAGCGCACAGAGTACAATCCACAATAACCGGGAGAAAAACTATGCAACTTAGCCAGCTTAGCCAGTTAGTACCAAGAAAGACCAAGAAGGGCGCGCCACCAGACCTTTCGGTCGGTTCAACATTTTTTCTTAGTGACAGAGAAAATTTTCCATTTCAAGCCAAAATTTTATCCAGAGAAGGGGAAATGATTGAAATTGAAATTTCAACTCCGGCGAGACCAGAGTTTTGCGATGAATGTGGTAGTTTCTGTAATCTGTCGACAAACGCTGTTACTGGAGTAGTGGTTTGTTTAGCCACGAGTTGTGGTAAGAATTTCGGATATACAATCGTGGAAACAAGGAAAATAAATGTTTCCGATTTCGCTGTTAAGTAACTTCATTTGATTTCTAATAATCACCGCCGGCCATAATTTGCGCCCGGCGGTTTTTTATTTGCATTTATTTTTGCTTCGTGTAAGATAGTCCCATTGTGATCTGTGAATCCCGCTTTGCGGGAGTCCGCCAGACAAAAGCCATTTGGCTTTTTTCTAAAGCGGCGCAGGCCGCTTTTAAAATTTTCCATGAAATTTATCGTAGGCACAAAACAAAATATGACGCAATTTTTTGCAGAAGACGGCGAAGCTTTTGCTTGCACGGTTATTAAAATTGAGCCTATGACAGTAACCCAGATTCGCGATGAAAAAATTGACGGTTATAACGCCATACAAGTCGGATATGGAACGCAAAAAAAAGAAAGACTAACAAAAGCCGAGACAGGTCATTTGAAAGAAATTTCTCCAGTGCGCGGGCTTAAAGAATTTAGAGTTTCCGCCGAAGAGGGGAAAAATTACGAGCGTGGGAAAGAAGTTGACCTTTTGGTGTTTAAACAGGGCGATATTATAGAAGTTTCTGCCGTATCAAAAGGTAAAGGATTTCAGGGTGTAGTCAAACGTCACGGATTTTCCGGCGGGAGGCGTAGTCACGGACAAAAACATTCCGAACGCGAAGCAGGTTCAATCGGCGCTACGTGGCCCCAGAGAGTTTTAAAAAATAAACGCATGCCGGGTCGTATGGGCGGGGACAGAATTACGGTTAAAAATTTGAAAGTTCTGGCGATTAATCCCGAAGAAAAACTTCTTTTGGTTTCCGGCGCGGTACCGGGTCGCAGAGGAACATTAGTGGAGATTCGCGGAATATAATAATACTTGCCCCGTTAGAAATCGCGGTTGTTAAAACAAATATATGGAAAAAGATAAATTAAAAACAAATAAAAAAACTTCTAAGGAGAAATCACAACCGCGCTCTATTTCTAATGAGATGGAAGCAAAAATTTACAATCAAGAAGGAAAAGCATCGGGAGAAATAAAACTTTCCGAAAAAATTTTTGGTCTTAAATGGAACGCCGACCTCGTGCATCAGGTAGTAACCGCCATGCAGTCAAATGCTCGTGCTAATACGGCTCACACCAAAGGGCGCGGAGAAGTGCGCGGTGGCGGTAAAAAGCCGTGGCGACAAAAAGGAACCGGTCGCGCTCGACACGGCTCAAGACGATCTCCAATTTGGAAAGGTGGCGGTATCACGCACGGGCCTACCAATGAAAGAAATTATAATAAGAAAGTGAATAAAAAAATGGCGGGCAAGGCCCTGACCACGCTTCTATCGGAAAAGTTTCGCTCCGGACACATTGTTTTTATTGACACCCCGAAATTCAAAGAAGCGAAAACAAAATATGCCGCGAAAATGCTAGTCGCGCTTTCGGAAATCAAAGGGCTTGAAAAACTTTCATACAAAAAAAAGAATACCGCTTACATAGCATTTTCCAAAAAAGAAACTTCGCTTGAAAAAACATTTCGTAATCTTTCGCAAGTCGAAATGGGTGAGGCGAGGAATTTAAACGCTCTTGATCTTATAACCCATAAATACATTGTTATAGTTGATCCAAAGGAAGCTATGACACTTCTTGAGAAACGGCTAACAAAATAAAAAAACAAATGCCTAGCGTAAAATTACAAAAAAATAAAGTAAAAATTTCCGAGTCGCTCTCGCGTGTTTTAATAAATCCTCGCATCACCGAAAAAGCAACAGTGCTCGGCGGGTTGAACGTGTACACTTTTAATATTGCAAGAAACGCAAATAAAGCACTTGTTGCCCGAGCTATACAAGCTATCTACGGAGTGGCTCCGCTTCGCGTTAATGTTTTGGCGGTTAAATCAAAATCGATAATTGTGCGCGGGAAAAAGGGGGTAAAAGGAGGCGGAAAGAAAGCATTGGTTTTCCTTAAAAAAGGCGATAAGATTGAATTCGTTTAGAAAATTATAAATATGAAATTCTATAAACCAACAACTCCATCGCGCCGTCACATGTCCACCGTTTCATACAAGGGAGTTTTTTCCACGGCCAAACCGCACAAGGCCCTGACTCGTGGGCGAAAACGCAATGTAGGCCGTAATTCTTTCGGGCGTATTACTGTTCGCCACAAAGGAGGCGGACACAAGCGCGTTTACCGAGAGATAGATTTTTTGTATAACAAAATAAATATTCCAGCACGCGTTGAAACTATTGAATACGACCCGAACCGATCCGGTTTTATTGGTCTTGTGATTTATCGCGACGGCGAGCGAAGATATATGCTTTTGCCAAAGACTGTAAAAGTTGGGAGAGAAATACTTGTGTCGGAAAAAGCAGAAATTTTGCCGGGTAATCGTCTTCCTCTTTCAAAAATTCCCGTTGGCACTTTCGTGTACAATATTGAACTTTTGCCGAAAGGCGGAGCGAAACTTGTGCGAAGCGCCGGGGTGTTTGCAGAAATTGTGGCGCAGGATCAGGGTTATACAAGTTTAAAACTTCCTTCAACTGAAATTAGAAAAGTTCCGGATACCGCATGGGCTTCCGTTGGCGAAGTGTCTAACGAAGAATTTAAATTAAGAAATAAAGGCAAGGCCGGCCGTTCACGCTGGCTTGGTATCAGACCAACTGTTCGTGGTAGCGCCATGAACCCAGTAGATCATCCTCACGGTGGTGGTGAAGGAAGACAGGGTCGCGGATTAAGACGCGCAAAAAGCGCGTGGGGCAAACCTACAGGCAAGGGACAAAAAACAAGAACACCAAAAAAGTATTCCAATTCTTTCATTGTTTCCAGGCGCAAAGTAGGAAAAAAGAAAGAAAATAAAAAGTAAATTTAAAAAATCCGATTTTCATCGGATTTTTTAAATACCCTATCTTTTAGCGGTCGTTAAAAGATAGGGTATAAGGAAAATTGATTGAAAAATAAAAAAACCGCTCTGAAATAGGGGCAGTTTTTATATTATTTACTAGGGAATTCTTCTATAAGTTCGCTGGAAAAGTGCTATTACTTAATGTGTACACATATCTGGTACGCTTTCTTATATATAGTATACTTATCTATAGTACACGTATCTTTATTATATATTTTTTTATAAATTAAAAGACTAAATTATTAGAGACCACAATGAACCAAAAACCAACACTAGGAACTAAGGGGCTAAACAATAATAGAAAGTTTGTATATAAAGTTGCAATTTTGTTTTTAATTATAGTTTTTGGGGTGTCATATTTTATTTTCATTAAAAACAAAGATAAAATCAAAGACGATATAGCACTGCAATCAGATGTTACTAAAGCAGCACTATTTTCGGCTGACCTTTTGAATAGCACGAATTTGGTCGCGTCCGTAAAAGATATTGATTCTGGTCTGGTAGCTAAGGAGAGAAAGAAGGTTTTGAAACGTCTAGCGCGCAAAAATCCTGGTGCATTCCTTTCTGCTACCATTCCAGAAAAAGAAAGAAAAACCTTTTCTGCTTCCGTGCAAGCGGAATTAGAAAAGAATGTAAATTTGACTGGCGAATTATCTACTGTCTATGTGGATGATTTTTCCAATCCCATAAATTCTCGTCTCAATCATTACCTTAGTATAGGTGATCAGCGTTATGAATTATATTCAATAAAGCCGATAAATATTCCACCTGGTACTAAAATTAGTGTTTCTGGAATTTCTTTAGATGAAATTGTAGTTGCAAACGCCGCAGGAGGTTCAATAAAGGAAAAAGGTCCGCGCCCAAGACTTCCCAAAATAGATTCAATAGGTGAACAGAAAACTGCTGTGTTTTTGGTTGATTTTCTTGATTCCGGTTCTCAGCCATTTACCGCTGTGACCGCAGAAAAAATCATATTTAGTGATCAAGGCCAACTCAATGCATTTTACAAAGAACAATCATATGGTTCGGTAAAATTTAACGGAAAAGTTTTTGGCTGGTTTACTTTGCCAAGAAATGCATCTAGTGGCGCATGCTTTGCGGCAAACTTTGATGACATTTCAGAAATTATTGCAAAAAATAAAATTAATCTAAGTAAGTATGGAAGATTGGTTATAATTCCCAGTCATCCTAGTATGACGGGTGGATGTTCATTTGTTGGGAAAATAAATTTCACTCTTAGTGGTATAAATTATTATTTATCAATAGCGTGGGTAGGTAATGCCACTTATTACAATGAACCTTCTTGGTGGGGTAATCAACCGTTTAATTGGACGAATTTAGATTATATTTTAGCTCATGAATTAGGCCATAGTCTTGGGGTATATCACGCAAACGGTTGGGATTGTGGCGAAGAGTCAATATATGGAAATTGTAATCACATAGAGTATGGGAACTATTTTGACACAATGGGTACTGTTGGTTTTTCTTTACATTTCAATGCACTATATAAAGAATTATTGGGATGGTTCAAATCAAAAAATATGGCTGTTGTAGCACAACCAAAGACAATTGTTTTGAAGCCACTCGAAGTGTCAAATCCTAATAGTTTTCAAGCCGTTAAGATTCAAATGCCGGGGACATCAATTTATCCTTATTATATAGAATATCGCCAGGGAATCGGTTTTGACAGTAATCTTAATAGTTCTCATTTATCTCAAAATCAAAATGGGGTATTCATCAACAAACGTATAGACAGTTGGTATCCTTTCCCAAGACTCATCGATGTTACTCCAACTACATCATGGTGGTACGACGATATCCAAAAAACTACTCTCAATGAAGGATCATCATTCACAGATCAAGGTCGTGGAATTACCGTAACCACCAAATCAATTACCCCTAAAGAAGCTGTGATTGATATCAAATTTACTAAACCGCAATGTGTCCGACGAAATCCTCAAATTCAATACGCAGATTATCCTTATTGGGAGGTTCCGGTTGGCCAAGATGTTTACTTTTATATCAATTTCACAAATACAGATTATTACGGATGTGGTTCCTCTACATTCCAATCAACGATAACAGTTCCCGCCCCACTTAGTGTCATATATGTTTATCCAGAGAACAGTAAAAGCATTGTAGCTCCGGAAGGAGAAGCTTATTATTATACTCAAATTTCAATTCCCGAAAATACTCCCGCGGGTTCATATCCCATTCATTACGAAATCACAAATATAACAAATACTTCTTTCACGAGCAGTACATATGACTTTATTTTGAATGTATGCGAACCATCAAGTTGTCCAGATAAATATGGCGGGGGCTCTAAGGGATAATTTTTTGTTGCAGTAGGGTTGATTAATGAGTTATATTCTCAATAGTAATAATTAATAAATAATTTTAGGAATAAATAAAAAAGTCCCCCTATGAGATGAATATCTCACGGGGGACTTTTTGTGCCTATGCTGCGGACCTTATTTTTTTGGTGGAGTAATGTTGATGAGTTCGTCAATAGATAAACAGAAAAGTATTTCCCCGACAGTTCTTCCTCCTTTCTTTCCAGAAAGATATTTAATATCGACTTCTTTTTCGGAATGTCTAAAGGTTCTTTCAATAAGTCGACCGTTTAATGAAACCAGATGACCTTTCAACGTACTTAAATCAGTATTACCAACAGAAGAACCGTCGTTTAAAAATATTTCCACTTCTACTATTTTTGGTATAAATTCGATACCACCACCATTTTTAGAGGGGAAGAGAATCTCAAAAGGAAATATCCCTTCAGGAAAAATATTATTTTTTGAACGTTTTTTCTTATTAAGCTTATTAAGCCACGCAACAATCTTTTTTGGTGGTGGTCCCGATAATATAGTAGCTGTTGCAATACTTATTGACACATCTATAGTCTGTCTCAACATAGTAACCTCCCTCAAAATGTAATTGAACAAGTTTAAATCCGCATCTAATCTATCATATTGTGTTTATTTGACAAGGTATTTCAATCTGCTACTATTTAGCCAAAGCTCGTTTAGAGCTCGTTTTAATTTGCAGAAAATAAGGAGTGAAACGATTATATTTTCGCAACCCAGCACCTATTTTACTTTTATAATTATTTGCGATGCTGTCCCGAACAGGGACGGGCTATCCGCCCGCGCATCGCATTCATTATATAGTTTAAGTAATTATACTTAACCATTGAATATATTGTGGCAAAATAGGTGCTGGGTAGGGATTTTTATAGTCGCCTCGCTCCTTAAAAATCACCATGCGGTCATTAAAAAAAGGACCATTCGTTGAAGAGCGTCTTCTTCGCAAAATTGAAGGTAAAAAACCGGCAAGCGTCGGCGTTGTTAAAACATGGGCGCGTCGTTCCGATATTTCTCCGGAAATGGTCGGTTTTACTTTTGGCGTTCACAACGGCAAAAGCCATATTGAAGTATTAGTGACGGAAGATATGGTGGGACACAAACTTGGTGAATTTTCTCCAACCAGGAAATTTGTTCGCCACGGAGGCAAGATGCAAAAAGAAATTGACCAGCAAAAGAAAGATGCCGAAATCGTAGCTGCTCAATCAGCAAAAGCATCTACTACCGATACAAAAGGCGCTGGAGCGGCTAAAAAATAAACATGAATC
>ERZ1292632.605-Hain-H43-01um-R2-605-length-39577-cov-9_pt1 | contig 39577 bp, 90 predicted proteins | sample MGYA00564407_ERZ1292632 | MGnify/ENA primary metagenome ERZ1292632 (study PRJEB36523, sample SAMEA6512637) | groundwater metagenome | collected 2019-01-08 | study: AquaDiva: Metagenomics assemblies of 32 groundwater samples | reverse complement strand
CCGTTAATAATAAATTCTATATCTTCTAAAAGATTATCCGGCTCGTCAAAATTATCGCCGGTTTGTAAGTATCCTCTAATATGTACATCTATAGTACTATATATTAATCCAGCTCCAAAATATTCTCTTATTTCTGTACTTGGAGTAAAACAAAGTTCTATTCTATCATTGAGTTGTTCTAAGTATAAAAAATGTTTAGTTACTTTGTTTACAGTAGTTTTAAAAGTATATGGAGTACCTGGTATTGCAACACGCGAATCTGTACCTCCATTTATTCTTTCTAATTCTGTTTTTAGTAAACTCATTATATCGCTTTTACGTGTCATAATATTCCTCAATAATATAATAGCATAAAAATTGAAAAACACAAGAAGTTCTGGAGACCAAACAACAAGGTATTTGAAAAAATTCCTATTTTCTCTTGTATGAATTTGAAAATTTTCCCAAAAAATTTCTGGATGAATTTTATTTAATGGAATTAAATAAAGAGGTCTATTTTCTCTCAGAGACTTTTAAAAAGTACCTAAAATAGTTATTATTAAGTAATCGGAAGAAAGCAGCAGAATATAGGTCCATTTATCCGCCCCCGGTATTGCTTAGAAGTCTAAGCATCGACTCGAACAAAACATGAATCAATTGCAACCTAAGATGTATCTTGACAGTAACCCGTAGGGTGATAAATTTGGGCAACGTCAAGAACAAGAAAACGAAAGGCCGAGAAACGGCGCGCAACCCTGTAAGGGCACGTATAAAAAAATCTGGTCGCCGCTTTAATGCTGGCACCATTGGCCGGAAAAAAATAAACCGGGCAAGCGAAGCAAAGGCTCTAATCGTCTGCTAGATGATTAGCGCGGCACAAGTAAACAAAGATTGGCCGCGCGAAAATTTGAAACGGATTAGACCTAGCGGCGCCTGAAACATGGCGCGGCCTTGCATAAAAATATTGTTCCTTAGCGGGAATGAAAAACTCTTAGAAGTCTAAGCATTGCCGCGTCACACTTGGCGCGGCGTTTGGCAATTTACGTTGCCTAGACGTGCAATGTTGCGCGTCTATCTCTCACTTAGGAGTCAGAAATGAAATTTCCTAGCACTATGGAATTGCTGCAATACACTCGTCGATTTCCGAAAACCGAAAGAGAGGAAAAAGCGAAAATGAAAATTCGCAATTTCTTCTCCCATGATCCAGAAACGCGGGAAGATATTTTCTCGCGCGCTTACGGCATTTGCGAGCATTGCCATACGTTGCACGCTTGCGAATTGGATCATATCGCCCCTATCGTTTGGTTCCGATTGTTCGACGCAATTGGAATTGACGTAGGGGAGGAAACGAATCTGCAAGCGTTGTGCTGGTTATGCCATGACGATAAAGCAAAGCGCGAGGAAATTGCGGGCGAGCAAATTCGTCGCGCGATTGTTCGCAAACATGGCAAGCGTGCTTTGCGTTTGCTTCGTTCTTTCTACGAATCGGAAATTGCAAAGCGCGACTATCCAAAGAATCGAGCCGAGTTAATCCGCAATGGTGCCAGCGCGAGAAATGCGCTGGCAATCGCAGAACTTGGACGGGCAACCTTTCTCGCTTGTCTGAAAATTTCCGACAGAGGACGCGGCAACAAAGGTGGCGCGCAAGCGGCGCTTGCGGCTATGTCTTTGCCGGAAATGAAAAACCGCATGGCCGATTTCTTTGCCGCGCGGAAACTTCCGAATGATTGGCGCAAAGAATTTCGGCATGTTTGGGAGAACGCCGGAACGCTTTTCACTTGGAAAGATAATTCCGACGAAACCGCAAACGCTCTTTACGTTGCCTATCGCGAGACAAAAAGCGAAATCATTCCCGCGACAATGGGGAATGACTCGCGTCGTCGTCGTCATGCGAAAAAATTGCAACGGGAGAATCCGACAGACTATGGCATTGCGTCTTATGCAATGGCAGTTTTCCAAATGGTGAAAGAAAATATTTATCTGTATCGTCGCGCCCGTAGCGCGACGATGTTAGAAAAAATCGAAACTTGCCTTTCCTTTCGTGGCAAGTTTCACGCCCATCTGGAAAATCTCTAATCACTTTGCTAGGGCGCTAGAGATAGCGCCCTAGCGTTTGTCAATTTAACCGTTGACTAGTCGCGCAATGTTGCGCGCCTATCTCTAATTTAGGAGTCGAACATGCTAACGATGAAAGAAATCGAAAAACGTGCCGGGGATTTGAAATTCGCGGCGTGTTCTTTGGCTACCAATGCCGAAAATTGGATGATTCGGCATGATGCGGCCTATGTCATCGTTTACGCTACTCGCGCGCAAACGCTAGCGCAGGAATCGAAATACGTAAAAGAACACTTGGTAAAAATAACGGAACAAATTGCGAGACAAAATTTTTCCTATGCAGAAAATAACTTTTTCAGGGCAATGGTAATGTAATGCGCGGAATCATTTTCGCCTTACGACGTTCGCGCGGCAAATACGTTGTCGCTCGGGCGGAAAAAGATATTCGGCGCGCGAGATATTGGCGCGCCGAATATTGGAGACTGAACAAATACCGTAAAATGATCTATCGCTAATCACTTTGCCGCGCGAGAAATCGCGCGGCGTTTGTCAATTTAGGAATTGACTAGACGCGCAATATTGCGCGCCTAACTCTTACTAGGGAGTCCAACATGCTACGCATGACAAAAATACGGGAGACAATAGATTGTCTCGCGCATTGCATAACGCTTAGAGCAAATAAAAGAAGTGTCATGTTTACCCTTGCTCGCATTTATATATGCGAGATTCGAATCACTCTGAAATTGCCGGCACGAAAAAAATCTTTCTCGCCTCTTTGGGCTATACTAGCGCCGCACATGCGACGTTTAGAAAAACTGGATTTTTAAAAATTTGCCGCGCTATCTCGCGCGGCGTTTGTCACTTTGAAACGTGACTAGTCGCGCAATGTTGCGCGCCTAACTCTTACTAAGGAGTCAGATATGCGAATCGTATGGGGAATCATTGCCGCGATTCTTGTCGCGGCAAATATCGCAATACCTTTGGCGATAAATTACTATGCTCCCGTTCTGGATTGCTTTTTCTTGACTCGTTATTGCGGCCAACCCTAATGCGCTGGCAAGTAAGAGTCATAACGGATTCGCAAATGCGCTGGAGATTGCGAATCTTGTTTCCAGATGGACTCGCGAAAAATTCAGCGCGTTCCTTTCGCTTTCGATTCTTTGCTCGCATAGTCGCGCGAGGATTCGAATCCATGCTGAATCAGAAACATTAGGAGTCAAAACAATGGAAAAAAATTGTCGAAAATGTATCTGGTATGTAAAACCAGATACAAAAAACGCCTTTCAATCGGGTTGCGTTTTTATCGCCGAGCAAGAAAAATTTGCGGAAACATTCGCACAAAATTGTGCGGATTATAACGCAAGAAAAATCTGGATTGCTTAGGAGGCTAAGGAATCGCGTGGCGAGAAATCGCCACGCGATTTTTTTGTACTGAATACTTGCGATTTTTATATAATATCAAAAGCGTATATGAGAATCATTCTCAAAAATCGGCGCCGCTGGAACGAAACGTGAACAAATAAAAAGTTCTAGGACAAATTTCCTAAGCAATAAAATTACAAATTAGTCTCAATTTTTGTAATTTTCTTTCGGCGCGCCGCTGGAACAAAACGTGAACAAAAAATAAAATTTGGAATGATTTTAATTCGCATTAGCGCCCAACAATTCTTATTTTTCAATAGGTTAACTACTTAACCCTCCGGCGGAGGGTTTTAACCTAACCCATTGGAATCATTGAATATTTCTGATTTGAAAACGATCGTTCCAATACCTATATATATGGAATGATAGGTTACAAATAGTGGGCCATGGCCCACTATGTGAGTGATTACTTACTGCAACAAAACGACGCGCGACAATATGACGCAGTTAGTGAGCGGTCACTCACTTTGCATTGTAGATTTTAGATAGTACATTGTAGATTTTAGATGTACTTTTTTGATTGACAATGGTAGGAATTTGATGTAGATTTTTGACTGTCAATCCTTAGCCAGTTATGGGACGAAAGCGCCCTAAACCATGAGGAAGGCAAATCTAACGCCCGGTGGATTTGGGAAACTTGACAAGGAAACCAAGTTAGATATGAACTAGTGTAGTATCTAAATTAATCGGGCACGGAAAAAACAAATGTATATTCTATTAGAAACAGGCTCTAACAAATTTATTTTGTTAGAAGATAATCAAGTAAAATTTACATCTGCAAAAACCGAAGCCACAAAATTTTCTGCTCAAGAATCTCCTAGTAAAGTATTACATAAATATGGATTGAATATTTATGTGAAAACCTTAAGGATTGTAAAGGTTTAATGGCCACTCACTTCATAGGTTTCCGAAGTGAAGAATACTGGTCAGCCATCAAAGTATTCGGCAAGCCAGATTTCTTTCATATGCATTATGATATGCGAGCAAAGGTAGAAATTGCAAAAGGCGACCTTGCAATTTTTGCTTGCAAAGAAGTAATTAATCCTTATACCTACGACGATAGCAGCCACTTCTAATTTCAATGGAATACAAAACCCGCCGTAGGCGGGTTTTCGCTTGACAAATTAAAAAGAAACTATATATTTTCAGACGATGCTAGATGCAACGCGATTCCGTAAAATATTGTAGTGTTTCAACGGATAGGTGAGCCATACTGCTACAACAGTGTAGGTTTGACCCCTATCTAACAGAGTATTTTTTGGAGGAAAAAATGGCTTGTCGTTTTCAGGCTATCGCTCAAGGTCCGCGCGAAGCAGAATTTGCTGTTATTCATTGCCTCACAAAAGATGAGGCTATGGATATGGCACAAGGATTGCTGAAAAAATATCCAGGCGCTCCAGAAGTAGGTATTTACGATATAGTTACGCAAACGTGGACTATGTTGCGTGATTTACAAATATAAAGGGAGTTTATTAAGAAAACCCGCCGTAGGCGGGTTTTGCGCTAACTTATTGATAAATAAAAAAAAATTCCATTTGACATTTACAGAAATTTATGAGATACTACAAACACTGATTGAACGGGCCGAACGAGATAGTAAGCATTACCAAGTGCCGAAAATGTTCTATCGGGTGCCCTCGAAAGAGAAGGAACGATAGCGATAAGGTCAGTTCTTGGAAAATCAGGAAGGCAATAGTAACTTGTTATTATTGCTGATAGGAAATTGTTGCCCTAGCAATTTGCCGCCCAGCGGTCTATTGAAATCCGGATAACTCGGGTAAGGCCGGTATTTAGAGTGTAAAACTAAGACTGCTTGTGGCGCTTCTATGGTTAGAAGCGCCACAGGTTTACCCAACTAAAACCCGCCGTAGGCGGGTTTTGTCTTGACACTATTTGTATATTATGACATAATTAATTCTCAAATTAGAGGATAGCTATGTTAGACCCCACAGGCGAAGAATTGTTTGCTAGCCTCATCCATTGGGATTGTGGAGAGGATAACCAAAGTAAAGAAATAGCTATTTACTATTTCGCTGAAGCGTGGCACAGTGGCCAAAATTCCAATCTTTATGAGGTACTCTGCAATTCACCTTATAAACCAGGGCCAATAGCTCGCCTAAGTTCAGAAAACGATGTAGTTAATGTAATGTATGAGGATTTAGTTAGGCATTTTGGAAAAAATCCATGACAGACATACGGAAAGCACTAGAGGCATTATTGGGAGTGGCTGATACCATTTGCGAATTGGTAAAGGCTAAGGGTTCTCTGGGTATGCCTAGCGGAGACCTATATGCTATTCTAATGGGGTATATGTCATTAGAGGCATATCAAAAGTTGATGTCAGCAATCGTGCAGGCTGGCAGATTGCGCTATAACTATCATTGTTATTGGTGGATAGATTTGACTGCCAATAATCGCATACTGAATAAACCAAAGACAAAGTTACCACCTATTTCAATAGACGAAATCCTGTGAGCCTACTGGGAAAGAAAACTAAGATTGTCTTAGTTTACAAGTAGGTCAAAGAAAAGCCGAGAGAAATCTCGGCTTTTACTAACATAAATTAAAACCCGCCGTAGGCGGGTTTTACCCTAACCTATTGATAAATAACAAAAAAATAAATTTGCATATAGAACAAAAATATGAGATACTGTTTAAATAATCAGAGGATAACAAAATGGCCAGCGGCAACAGCAAAGCAAATCAGCACAAGAACACCTTGCGGAAAAATGGCAAGGGTGCGCGCGGAAGATTCTTCAAACTCTATAGCAGCGAGGAAAGGAACTGGCATAACAAGCTTGCGCGTCTTGCGCGACATTTCGCCAAATCCGGGCTTGCGGCCTATGCCCGTGCCTATGAGTCGGTTATGGCACGTTCGCCCATTACCGTTCGCAATAAGTACAAGGAACATACGTTAACTTAAAAGAAAAGGGCGCCAAATGGCGCCCTTTTCGACATAGAAAATAAAACCCGCCTACGGCGGGTTTCGACTTGACATTTTTTTAGATATTGGTATTTTCCTATATCAACAATATGAGGCTTGAAATGGGTTTCAAATTCGGCACGTCCTACCGCAAGGCACCCAAGAATCTGCAAAAAGAAGACCGGCGCCCTACCAAATGCGCGGGAGAAACCATGCCGCGTTACTTGGCAGATTTCTTGCGCGCAGGTGGCAAGATTCAGCGGTTCAGCGGTTCCGGCGGACTCGATTGCACCTTACAGTTAAAACGTAACGAGCTACGGCCGGTTTAAAGAAAAGGGCGCCGAAAGGCGCCCTTTTTGACACATAATATAAAACCCACCGTAGGCGGGTTTTATTTATAAATCATTGATATATATCAATAATTATAACTTGCTCAAAGTCCGGTTATGAATTAGGTTTATAAATCTCTAGGAGGATTCTATCATGTTGAAAATGCCAAAGATTCTAGAATATACCAGACCAGATGAAATTGCCGAAACATGGGAAAGCATTAACGAAGAATCTTATTATGAGCTATGGGGGTTTATGCGCAATGTAGGTCCTTATCCCTCTGAATTCCCAGATTGTCCGGACCACGGTAATGCCGCACAGTTTTGGAATAAGATGTCAGAGGAACTAAAAAAGAATATTATTGATTCCAATGCTGCAATGAAGGAATGGGAAAAATATGCTTTAGATTAAAAAGCAGGCATATAACCTGCTTTTTCAATTATTTATATTAAAACCCGCCGTAGGCGGGTTTTAACTTTCTAAGTGAAAATGGCAAAGGGAGGGACTCTGCCATTTTCTTGCCTAACGCGTTTTTGCTCTGTTAGGCAAAGGCAATCTTGCTACGCTCCCACCCTTGGCAATAATTGCCAAAGTGCATATCTCCGTCATACGTATCTTCTAGACGGAAATCCGTCAAAGTGGTACGTGGCTTATCGCCGATAAGTTTGCGAAACATTTCTTGGGCGTAAAGGGCCAAAGCTTCCTCGCCCATTGCGATAACGTCGTTTGTCTCGATTGGCAAACGTAACGTTTGCGATTCGACCTTATTCTTACCCTTTTTCATGGGCGTATCGGTACGGGTGAACAACGCCAAAAACATAAGGGCACCTATTTGATTTAGGGGACGGCGCCCTATTGCGCCGTCCCCAAGGGCTAGTGGTTATCGCCTTACGACGATGAACGCACTATATAGTTTTTCCTTTATTTGTCAAACCAGAAAAAATAAAGAAAATCAATAAGGTACACTAAAACCCGCCGTAGGCGGGTTTTAATAAAAAATAGTTGAAGAGTCAGCGTTAGCCGACTCTTCCACACTATAGTTAGGCTGGTTTTCGGTCCTGTATTAACAGGCTTGCATTGCTGCAATTGTCCTACGCTACATTACCAGCAAAGTTCCTCTAACCCGAATATATTCGGCATCTAGGTTTCGCCTACATCCTTACCCTACTGAACATTGCGCTGTCGGTTGACTGCCATCTACTCTCAGGATATAGAAAACATACTATTCAATATAAGCAAAGTCAAGGGATAATAACTATATGTTTTCAATGACTTACCGTAAAACCCGCCTACGGCGGGTTTAGACTTGACAAATATTCTCAATTAGTGTAGCTCCGTTCCTAATCGTTAAGAACAAGAAAAGAACAAAGATACAAAACTAGAACAAAATACTATTTGACCTTTGTAAAAAAACAATGTAGTATTTTGATGTAGTTTTTAGACGAGTAAAAAAGCAATGAAATCTTTCGCAAAAATGTTAGAACCGCATCTGAAAATAGCTTTCGGCAACATGAAAGCTAAATCACTATCAGAAGCGGCCTTAAACCTTTCCACAGAATTGCACGAGTTAGAAGCAATGCTAATGGGAAAAGGAATCGAATTTCCAGAAAAATTCGATAAGGCTTGGGAAGAATTAACCTATTGGCTTGAAAAAAAGGAATAGAGAAATGGCGTTCATTTCAAATAACAAAACAGGCCGTAAGGTTAAACTTACTCAAGATGTAAACGTATTATCAGGCACTTACACAAAAGGTCATGAATTCACTGTTATTGGTTACAGTGATAGGGGGGAAATGGAATTACGAGATTCTAACGGGTTATATCTTTCTTTAGCTCCTTGGAACTTTTGTATAGAAGAAGTTTAAAATGTTAGATAAAGCTAAATATATTATATTTGGCCGTAATCGGTTTATTATGTTTGATCCACAATTCAAACATAATGAAATAGCTAATCTATTGAATCTAGAAAAAATTGTTTCAGCGGGATTTGTAGGAGATTGTGGAAATGGTATCCAATGCTTCGGAGAATCTTTAAGTTTGGGTTTAAAATCTAGACCAGAGGATACAAATGTTATTAAAAGATATTTAGAGGATTAATTTTATATAAACTAAAATCCGCCTACGGCGGATTTTATATTGACAAAATTATAAAAATCAGTAAAATGTTAAATTCAAACAATGGAGAGTTCTATGAACGATTTTACTATGTATCGTAAAGCTATGACGGAACAAGATAACCAAAATAAAATGGTTTCCTCTTTGCCCGTTCCTCATAAGCATCGTGCTATTTTAGATGCTTTAGGAGGCGATATGACTTTGTTCCGTGCTTGCCTAAAATCTTCTGATATAAATGATTTTATCTACAAGCACAAACCAACCTATAATTCAAAGCAATGGGGATTCTTCCTTGCAGCATTAACCCCAAGTGAAGCAATGGATTTGCCCACGTTCCTTGCACGTTGCACCCGGTATGCTGATACTTATAAGTTTGGCATGACTTGTGACGAGACTGCGGGAGGGGTAGAAGTCATTTTTCAAGAAGGTAACACGGCTATGTGGCAAGGTACTTATGATTTAGAAGGTTACTTTGCTTGGCGCTATGATCCTACCATTTAAGATTAAAGGCCCTTCGGGGCCTTTAATTTCAATGGAATTGAAACCCGCCTACAGCGGGTTTTACACTAAGTCATTGATATAATACATTATTTTTCATTTGACTTTCAGAATCGTTGTGATATAGTTTTTCTACAACAACGGAACGCCTATTAATAAAGTTTCATTCCTTCAGCTTTGATGGACTTTATTAAATACGTTGTTTAAACATCGAAGTGGCTAACTTGGCTGATGAAAGTAGGACGTTATGTGAGTCCTTAGTCTAACGGCATAGACAGCATATCTAGTATAGCTACCTAAGGTAGCTATACTAGAATTTTATTAATATAAAACCCGCCTACGGCGGGTTTTACGCTAACCATTGGAAAAGGCGGGGAAAATTCCCCGCCTTCACCTTACTTGCTCTTATTTTTCTTAGCCTTAGCTTGTCGCGCAACCGCAACCTTACTTGCTTCGGCCATAGCCGTTTCGATTTCGGCGTTCAATTCTCCCGCCGTAAGCGCATTGGCAATATCGCGATAAAGCCCGGAAGCTTCCTTAGCATTGCGAACAGCAACAGAATTGTTCTTTTTCGTAATACCCTTCACAAAAGCTAGAGGAATACCGGGAGCAACCGAAACTGCCACGTAAAATTGCCCGTTGCTTTCCGTATACCAAGCGCGGTCAAGCTTAAGCAATGTCTTACGTTCCTCGGGCAACATGCCCTTGTCAATTGCTTCCGCATTGAGCAAACAAGTATCTGAAAGCTGCTTTGCTTTTTCCGAAACCGTTTTCGGGCCTTGTGTAGTAACAGGCTTGGCAACGACGCGCCAATTTCCCGAGTCTTTGAGTGCCATAGGCATAGTGTCTTATCCTTTCGTGTTACGTTGATAAATAGGATATAGCTTATAGCTACATAATACACAATAGCCTTATTATATAAAAAAAGCGTGTCATATCAATGACATAGCGTAAAATCCGCCGTAGGCGGGTTTTACTATTAAGTCTTTGATAACGTTCAATTTTTCAGACTTGACTTTATAATAACGTTGTGTCTATGTTCCGCCTATCTGATAGGAATAGATAGAAGCTAATAGGAAATAAACACATGAATAAGTAAATAAAAGAATATATTAATACCTAGGCGCGCTATTAAAAATATCGGGATATTCCGACGCGCTTAGTAGTAATTAAACGAAGTAATTTTTAAGAGTAGTATTTAAATAACTATTTTTGAAGCAGCTAAAATTAATAATGAAACAAGATTCATTGGAAAAACAAATGGAAAACTATTTGAAACACATAAGTCTAATGTTTTAGATAGTATTTTTTATTTAGTGTTAGCCAATGGAAAATATTATAAAGTAGTAGAAGAATAATGCAAATAATATTATCTCGTCGCAATCTTCTAACTTTATTGTCAAAGTTAGATCGTAAGAAAGCTGGTGAAATTACCGCATGTACTATAGTTAAACCAAATAATATAGTAGTTATTGCTGCTGAAGATGAAGAAGTATATAAAGATCGTGCCCCTGGTCCAATTCACCCTAGAGATAAAGAAAGAGTAGAAAAGTAATGTCAGTAGTATTTTGGTTTAATAAACTTTCCCATGATTGGGAAGTGTGGGCTCCTGAAAAGCAATATCTTATCAAAGGAAACTTTGGTAATAAAGCAGATGCTCAGAAATGGGCTTATCTTGCTGGTTATACACTTGAGGATATGTAATGTCTGTAAATACACAGTATAAATTAGGATTTTTTTTACTTACTATAGGTTTAGTATACTCTATAGCAGTTTGTATTTTTCTTATTTATACTAATTTAATAAATAATAAAGAATTACAGTATCTTTTTCCAGCATGCGTATTAATAGTTAGCGGTTATTTAATTGGCATAACAGCTGCTATTAGAAAATAAAATGGTATACATAGTCTATTTGACTAAAAGAAACAAGAAATACTATCCATTATTTTCTGTTTTATATGAAAATTGGTCAGTAGAAAATGAACCTCATCATTACTGTCATGATGAAGAAATTGCACAAAATTTGTGTAGAAAATTAACAGGTATTTTTCCTGAATATAATGCTAGTTATTATATTCTTAAAGAAATATTCTAACTTTTTCTTTCATTAAAACCCGCCGTAGGCGGGTTTTTTCCTAACCTATTGATTTTTCACGAAATTTTTACATTGACAAAAGGTACAATGATAGCGTAATATAAAAAATATTATGAATGATAAACAGATAGTAAAACTTTATAAATGGCAAGAAAATATTTTACCCAAGTTAATTCCAATTAAACATAGAGTACCTATATCTTTTAAAGAAGCTAAATTATTTGCAAATTTTGTATGTAGTGAACAAAAATTTTATATGCCTAAACTCAAAAGAAAAAAATTAAAAAGATATATTTATGCAGAGTTTGACCATATAAATTATAGAATTATTATTAACAAGAGATTTAAAGGGTTAAATAGGTGGGTATACTTACATGAAATTGCTCATATCCCGTATGAGAATTATAGTATTCCCGATCATGGAAAAAGATTCGTAGGATTTTTTATTCAATTGCTAAGTATTTATTTAGAAATATCTTTAGAAACACTAAAACAGAGTGTAATTGATTATGGCCTTAAATATAAAATGTAAATGGTGCGTATTTTGGTTGACAGGAGACGAACCAAAAGATGAGGCACCTTGTGTAAAAAATAGTAAAGAAACTAAAGATAATCACTCATGTATTAATTGGTTATCTTGGGATAAGGGCGAAATGGATCTAATGGAATTAGCTCACGTAGATAAAAGTATTATGGTACATTAATGAAAGCTATATTAACATTTACTACAGATACAGGAATAGTTGAAACTTATACCTGGGAGATAACTCCTAATTGTATGAGTGTTAAAAATATTTTAGAGATAGTTAAATATTATATTTAACTTTTATAAAGGCGATAGTATAAAATTGGAAATTGAATAATGGCAAAGAAAAAAGTTGAATCATTTAGTGAATTAGGATTACCTAGAGAACCTTTTATGGAAGTAGTTAATGGAGATACAGGCTTAATTGAAAAGATGCCTAAGTATCTTTATGATTATTTAGAAAAAGGTGGTACTATTACACAAAAAAATAGTGAAGGTGAATATCACAAACTTCGTTTGTTTTCAGGTATTTTACAGTGAAGAAAAAGAAGGCAAAAAAGAAGATAACGAATAAGGATATTCTTAATGCTGTAGATAGATTATCTGATCAATTAGCTGGTAATTCTTTTTGTAATTATATTGGTCCCTTAGACCCCTGGGGTAAACCTAAATGAGCATAGATGACGCTCTTTATATAGCCAAACAACAAGCTATGGTATTTGGTATGACAATGGCAGTTATTTCAGAAGCAGGAGATTATTTTGTTATACCTGCTTGTAAAACTGATGAATATGATGTTATACTTAGGGAGATACACCCACCATGTCCGAATTTCATAGAAAAGTAAAAGAACTATACGATAGTAATGAAAATCCAGATGATTTTCAAATAACTATTATTCGTGCTAAGTGTGCTAGAGAAGAAGCTATTGAAAAAGGTGGGGATAAGGTAATAGCAGCAATTAATATATATTTAGATGAATTAACAGGAAAAAATAATATTTAATGTTTGAGATTTTATTAGAGTATGAATGGGATAGAGAAACAAATAATTTTTTAAATTATACTAGTTTAGGACTTAGATTATTTTTCTATGCATGTACTTTAACCACATTAGGAGCAACTTTAGGTTGGTTATTAGCAGGTTTAGAAACTAATTTATGGTTTTTTACTGCTATTGGCACATTAATTTTTATTGGAAGTAACACTCATGTCACAATTATTAACAGCTAAAGATTATAAACATTTTTATGATACCGTGGTAAAACACGCAAAAAATATTTGTAAAGAAATTACTCCAAATCAAAATGAAGCACAAATGGAATCGTGTTATGGAGTTATAGGATTAATAGAAAAATTACGTACAACTTCTAAAAATAATAAAATAAATGAAGAAATTACCTAAAGAGATAGCAGAATTAATAATTAGTAATCCAAATGGTTATACAGAAGGTTCTGTAAAAGTAGCAAAAGCTTATATTCACTTACTAAAAGCATTTAATATTTATGAAGATAATAAAATGTTTCCTAATAAGTAATTTTATAAAAAACAAAACCCGCCGTAGGCGGATTTTACGCTAACTCATTGAAATCATTCACTTTTTTACGGTTGACTTTCATATGGAATATGATAGATTGCACTATGAAACAAATAGGTGAAATATGGAACGTGTAGAAATTGTTATTAAACCAGATACAAAGCTGGTTATCAAAATTGATGAGTTTAAAGGTCATCAACTTATTAATATTCGTAAGTGTTGGAAGCCGGCAGATAAAAATGAATTTCTGCCAACAAAAGATGGTTGTACTATTCCTCTTTCTAAATTAGAGGAATTTAAAGTAGCTGTTGCACAGCTTACTACAGATAGAATTGTTAAATCGGCTGTTAAAAAGGCTGCTGATGAAAATGATGAGGCTCCTTTTTAATGATAAATACTTATATATTTGGTGGTTTTATAAGTCTTGTAATTCTTATTGCTGGTTTAGGTGGCTGTACTGACAAAGAAGCAGGTAAACAACTTCTACCAGATATGGGATATACCAATATTAAGTATGAAGGTTTTGGATGGTTTGACTGCGGAGAAGATGATTGGTTTAGAAGTAGATATTCTGCAATAAATCCTAAAGGTAAAAGAATCACACTTACTATCTGTGAAGGTTTATTTAAGGGAAAAACTATTAGATATTAGGGCATATAGCTTAATCGGTTAAAGCCAGCCGCTCATAACGGTTAGAGTCTAGGTTCGATTCCTAGTATGCCCACCAAATAAAATAGGTAACAAAATGAAAACCTTTGCAAAAGTTTACAGGTTATCAGCTACGACTTTAGGATACGATAACAATAATAGTAACTGTGTTAGAGTATCTTTTAATCTTACAGAAATACAAAGTAGAAAAATGGAATGTCCCACTTTTGGGTATCCTATTTTTGTAGAAATGGAAGATGGTTGTTTGTATCAAGTAATGACATTACAAAAAGTACCACAAGTATAAAAAATAGACAGTTGTTGAAAGTTATATTAATATCTCAGAGATTTTAGGTATGACTAAAAAAGAACTATTAAAATATCTTGAACCTTTTGATGATGATATTGAAATAATTAACAAATCACGTTTACCTTATTTTAAACTTAAATACACATATGATCCAGCTAGAGATATTTATTATATAGCTCTTGTAGCTCAACAGGATAGAGCAAAAGATTTCTAATCTTTAGGTTGTAAGTTCAAATCTTGCCAGGAGCGCCAATATGGCTAAAAAAATATCAGAAAATCTATCTTGCTATACAGACTATAATTCAGTTAAAGAAAAAAAGGTGTTAGATACACCTACACCTACAAAATATAGTTATATTATATTTGGTATACTTTTGTGGGTTGTTATAATTGTCATAGTTGCTAGAATAGCATTACTATATTTTTAATTGTTGAGAATATTGATATGAAAATTATTATCTTATTTATTTTGTGTGTAGTACTTACTGCAAAAGCTAATGCGCATGATATTTATAATACTTGGAAAAATCCTATTACTAAAGAATCATGTTGTAGTAATAAGGACTGTCAATTAACTAAAGCTTATTGGAATGGTAAGCAATGGGTAGCCTTATATAAAGGACAATATATTCTTATTCCTAATAGTTTAGTTTTAAATACGGAAAAGTTAAAAGAATATGATGGAAATGCCCATTTATGTACTAGAGAAGTAGACGTATTAGGATTAGGTGGGGATGGTACTACTACTTTTATATTTTGTTTTGCTCCGCCAGAGGCTAAATTTTAATGATATACGGTAAATCATATAATCCTCTTAGTTGGTTAGATATGACTTGGGAGCAAAGAACAACTTATCTAAATGCTAAATATAATTGGCATAGATGGTTTGCTTGGTATCCAATATGTTTAAATGATGGCAGAATTGCTTGGCTACAAAATATAGAACGTAAAGTTACTTTTGAACGTTTTCATTATGAACAAATATGGATTAAAAATAAACAATATCGCATCGTAGTTTAAGGTAGAACAATAGCCCTTCAAGTTATTAGGCGCGGGTTCAAATCCCGTCGATGCGTTTGATGAGTAAATGGTTAGATTTTTATAAAAATCGTTTAAATGATGGCTATCTAAATTACGTAAAAAATAGGTATGCTCCATTTATTTTAGAAGTTAATAGGTTTATAAAAGTTGATTCTATTAGTTTAGAGCTAGGAGCAGGTATAGGAACAATATCTTTACTTATTGAAAACTGTGTTAAAGTTGTATCAGATAATGATGCTGATATACTAACTGTATTACACAAACGTTTCAATAAAGTAATGAAACTAGATTGCAGAAAACCTAGCAATATTCCTGCAACAATAGTTCATAGTCATGGTGTTTTAGAACATATGAACGATTCTGATATATGTAAAGTAATCAATAATAATAAACACACATATCAAGTTCATTATGTTCCTGGTTTGTATGATAAACCTTCTTTTGGGGATGAAAGATTATTGCCATTAGATTATTGGTATAAGTTAGTTAAACCAGATTGCTATAGCACATTTAATGAAGGCTTAGATTATATGTTAACATTTTATCCTAGGTGATATATGAAAAAAAGTAATTGGAATTTTACTAAGGCTATATTGGGAGATTGTGGAGATAACCCTAGATGGTATCATATAGTTCTTACTATATTAATATTTGGGATAGGAGGACCTGGAGCTATAGTAATGTTACCCACTATAATTATATTTGCTGTTATTATAGCTGATATGTTTAAATAAGGTAACTTAATAAAAATCCGCCTACGGCGGATTTTGTGCTAAGTCATTGATGTGACACGTTTTTTTTCATTTGACTTCTGGAATCGTTGTGGTATAGTCAACATTGTCAGAACGAAGCGCGGTTATGCATATGGCAATATGCTAGGCAAGCGGTCGCGGAATAAGTGACAGAACAATAGAGTCCAAATCTCTATAATGTCTATACGGTCAATAGTAGCGCGAGGCGAATCTGTAGTAGCGTGAAAGGATTAGTGAACACAACAGAAGTGTAGTGCTAACCCGAATATAGGAACTATTAAAATATGATGATTGTATAAATAATTTGTTGTATTTGGTAGTAGTTTGTGGGTAATAACATAATCCCACCTTTTTCTACTGATATTAAATAATTCTGGTGTAACACCAGTAAGTTGAGAGACTATATAGGTTCGATTCCTATTGTTATTCTCTAAAAAGAATAATATCGTCTAGTGGCAGGACAGTCTCGCTAATATTAGGTACGCGAAATTAGACGTATAAGTTCTCAAATTCTAATGCGAAAACACCTAATAAGGTAAGGGCAATAACATTAAGTTGGATTGCTCACTGACACAGCGGGATTATGGGGGCTAGTGTCGGAAAAACAGAAATTTTTGATGAATTAATAGTGTAATTCACCACTACACTATTAGGTGAAGAAGGACAGCGACTGTTAACCTTTGAATGAGGTTAACTTTATGACGTTAAGAAACTCAGTCGAAAGAGAGTCTTAACTAACTTCTTATTCAATACAAAACCCGCCTACGGCGGGTTTTTGACCAACCTTTTGAAATCATTTATATTTTCTCACTTGCATTTGAAAAAATTTAGTGTATGTTGCAATACATGACATTATTTCAAGCATATCCAGGTTTTGTAGTTACCAGAGAGCATGTTTCTTTAGTATATGCAGAAAATATTGAAGGAACACTTTGGGCAGTTTTTTTTAAATTCTTTCATACTGATACCCCAGCTAACACTAAAGGTATGTATGAATATGAAGCAATGCAGATTGTAAATATGTATTACCAAGGTTCAGGTGCAGGATTAACTAAATAACGGCCTCATGGCGAAATAGGTAGACGCAAAGGACTTAAAATCCTTGGTTAGTAATGGCGTGGGGGTTCAATTCCCTCTGGGGCTACCAAATAAAGGTATACTATGCAAAAGCCTACTTTAGAACAATGTATATTCCAGACAAAGAAAAAAGGTAAATGGTATGCTAAACTCTGGAGCAATGAAAGTTTTAGATTTGAGGATAAAAAACAAGCAGAAGAAATTGCTCAATATTGGTTAGATAATCATCCGGTATTTAAAAATGTATTGTAGTAAAAGTTATAAGCAAGAAGAATTTAATATTCAATGTAATAGAAAAGAATTTTTTCGTTTAATAGACATGTTAAAAAGTTCTTTTGACCCTATGGCAATAGAGTTTATAAAGGCAAGTGAAGTAGCAATTAGACAGGATTTAACAGAGTAGGACCGTTAGCTCAGAGGTAGAGCAAAGCACTTTTAATGCTTGGGCCGTAGGTTCGATCCCTACACGGTTCACCAAATTAAAATAACATAATGTCACAAAATATTAAAGAATATATAGAAACTTACGGAATAGATGGACTAAATAATCTCTTAGAAGAATTTATAAAAAAATGTCCAGATTTTCCCGAAGCCAAAGTACTAACTAATAAACTTGGAGAAAATATTGGAGATTTAATGTATGCGCTGGCTTCGGAAACTAATAGACTTCAAGAACTTCGTAAGAAATATATTTATCCGAAACTCATCAAAAGTTTTAGTAAAGAAGAGTCAATTAAGTCCTAAACAAAGATGGTTTCTAAGAAATAGATATGAACGTGGTAAAAAAAGAACTTAAACAACTAGCTTATACATTAGCGTATGGTGGGGATGCAAAAACTATAAAAATTACTAATTTAAATTTACAATTAATTCAATATTGTATACAACAACTACAAGAATATAAAAAGAATATGGTGCGGAAGTAGTTAAATAAGAACTAGCTCTATAACGCTACCTATGAGGTAGAATTGCGGTATGCTTATGAATATAAGTTATAATCCGTTATCCGCTTAAAGTAGCAATACGCCATTCTTAAAGAAACTATTAGAAAGCTAGAATACTAATAGTTTCTTTTTGCCACTAGATAAAAACCCGCCGTAGGCGGGTTTAGGGTTAAGTCCTTGATTTCTTTAATTTTTTCTTCGTTGACAATACAAATGGAATTTGTTATAAGTATGCTATGATTAAAAATGTAAATCTTAATGATCTAGAAACTGTTTTCGATGCTATTCGAACAGAACTTAAATATCAAAATGAATTACCTATACGTACTGATGATGAAGCTAAAGATGTAGCGGGATTTGCTACATTGGCTCGTCGTTATTTGCGTAAGTTAGAAGATAATTGGGCAGATAACCCTGGAACTTTGCAACCAGATGGTAGTATTCAAGTAGAGAAAGCTCTGCATGATTTACGTAAGATGGCTGCTATTTTTGTGCGTGCTATGGTTTATAACGGTGTAAGGAGCCGATAATATGAAATATGTAGGTTATATTCTTTTAGCAGTAGTGGCTTTTATAGGAATCCACTATATAGCAACGGGCACGTTTATTCTAACAGCCCCTTCAAGAGTTATCAGTAAAACTATGGAAACTGATAATATAGTTCATCGCTATGAACAATTCTTTGATCTTAAAGCTGCCTATGATCGTACACTACCTTTAATTAAAGGTAGTCAAGATATGCTAAGTAAGGAATCTGATACAAATGAGAAATTTCGTTTGAGGACAGAGTTACGAGCGCAGCAAGATACTTGTCGTAGTATTGTAACTAAATATAATGTTAACGCTCAAAAATTAAACGTAGGTTTGTTTAAAGATTGGCGTTTACCTGAGCAACTTACTTTAGAGACTTGTACGTTAGGAGCGTAAAATGAATAAATTTTTTCTAATTCCAGCTATTTTTGCTTTTGGTCTTTTAACCTTAGGTAATTCTGGTTGCGATGGTAATAAAACGGAAACTTCGACTCGAGATATTGAAGCTAAGAAATCGGCTGATGCTTCTAATGCTATTAAGTTTAGTGCTAATGCCGAGCGTGATAATATTGTTAAACGTGTAACTTTAACTAGTGATCCCGGTCTTGTGGGTTATGTAGTTTTGTTTAACGATGCAGGTGCTCCTATTGCTTATTATGGTGTCAGGGGTAAGATTACTTCTGGTAATAAACGTCTAACTCCTCGTGATAGGTTTGTTAGGTGTGATAAGGGTCAAGCGCATGGAGATTGTTTAGTTGAATCTCCTAGTGATGAAGGAACCTATGGTAGTTCTAACCCTTATGTTTATTTTTGGACTTCTGATAATCAATATATTCAATGGTCAGGAGCTTATATTTATTCAGATAAACCAATTAGACTTAGGGTAGAACCCTTAGTTATTAGTGTTAAGCCTGCTGAAAAGTAGGCTTAATTCTTATGGAATAAGAAACCCGCCTACGGCGGGTTTTGTGCTAAGCCCCTGTAAAAACGGAGTTTTTTAGGCTTGCGTTTTTTCTGTGTATAGTGTATGTGGCATATATGGAACCAATAGTTTTAAGTCCTGGCCTAGTTAAGTTAGAAAAAGATTCTCCGTGGCAATTTGCTATTTTGCAAAGAGAATCATTAGGTGATAATAGCGTAAAGACAGGTTATTTAGTAAAAAAAGATGGAACCTTAACACCTATTAAAGCTAAAAATGTTTGGTCTTTTCGCTTTCTAGATAAAAATTGTAGTTCTGATAGTGAATCAGTTTCTATTAATATTCCTATGGTATTTGGTAAGTATAATCCGGTACAAGTATGTATATAAAAATTATTAAATCAACTGTTTATATTTGTAAAGAATCTCAAGCAAAGATATTAGCAACTTTAGATTATTATATGGCTGCTGAAATATACGCTATGAGAATAGCAGATTTTCTTAACTGCGCTGTTTATAGAGGTGAAAATTTTTCTAAATGCATCAGAAAGGTAAAGTAATGGATTGGTCTAATTATTTTTATTTACTAGGTAGTGCTTGTTTCGCTATTGGTACTATTATTAATATGGTGAAATAATGTTCGGTAAATTTTTAGATGTTACTAGTTTAACTGGCAAAGAAACAGAACAAGATATTGTTAATCTATGTTATCTTGCTATGAAATACGAAAAATATGTTGCTGCTGTTTGTATTTATCCAAAATGGGTAAAGTTTATTTCCCAATATTTAAAATCAACTAACATTAAAGTAGCAACGGTTCTTAATTTTCCAGAAGGAAACAACGAGTTAAAAACAGTAATAAACACAGGTAACGAAGCATATGACGAAGGTGCTAGCGAAGTAGATATTGTACTTCCTTACACTAAATCAGAAAACGATATAGGTGGGTTTTTATTAGGGTGTGATGCAGAGTTAAATCCACATTTAATTAAAAAATATATTCTGGAAACCAGTGAATTAAACTCCTCTCAAATTTTAACTTATTCTAGAATGTGTATGGAACACGGAGGAGCAAATTTTATTAAAACCAGTACAGGTAAAAAAGGTCCAGCTACTACAGAAGCAGTAAAATTAATTGCAGAACAAATTAAAGATCATTATTTATATACAGATAAAAAAGTAGGAATTAAAATTTCTGGTGGGGTTAAAACTTTCCAATTAGCTATGGAATATTGGCATATCGTAAGATCAGTTATGCAACCTAACTATATGGAAGATAAGTATTTTCGTATTGGTGCAGGTATTGAAGGTAGTAAACATATTTTGGAACATATGTAATGAAAACTTATTGGATTGGTAATTGGTGGAAGTATTCTTCTAATACCTATAGAGTAGATTGTATTAGTGGTAATAGAATTAAAGGTGAAATGTATAGGGCTATACTATATAAAATAGGATCACTAGCAGTTTGGGTATATAAACAATAGATGGACAAATTTATTATAGGACTAATATTTGGTTTATTAATTGGAATTATTATAGGACATAATGTTATCCTATAATAATTTCGCAATCTAAAACCCGCCGTAGGCGGATTTTTTCGTAACCTATTGGAATCGCTACAGAATCTTTATGCTTGACATTGACCCTAAATTATTATAATATGATACATTATGACAAAAATAGAATTACCAGAACCTACAGGCAAATGTAAATATTGTGGTATTAATACATATCCACCTGATAATAAACCTGCAACTCTACCTTGTGGAGTTTTTAGAAATATAGGAGAAGCAGGTTTAAAAGATGGTGAAAAAGTCAAGGTGGCATTTAGATGCCCTTACGAAAGCAAAGATGAACAGTTACTATTAGAACAAAAGATTAAAAATGAAGGTATTCCAGGTGAATCTAATTGGGATGATTGGGTGTAAAAATGAATAAAGAACAACTACATAAGTTAATAGAACATTTACAAGGTAGTTGTCTATCTATAGACCAAGCCTGCGAAGAATTAGATATAGAATATAAAGATTTATCAAAAAAAGATTTATATAATATTGATGATAAAATTTTTTGCTGTGATAATTGTGGATGGTGGTATGATATGGGTGACTTAGCAGATAAAAATGATTATTGGTGCAGACAGTGCGAGGAATATGATGGAAATTAAAGAAGTAACATATAAACAAATAAATTATACTGATTTAATAAAATATATAAAAGAAAAATTAGGGTATAAGGTAGGTGGTGGTGAGATAATGAATGATGTTTATTATCTCGCAGATACGAATAGTGATGTTGATATTGAACAAATGATAAAAGAAACTATTGAAGAAGGGTTTCAACCTTCTATAGAACCAGATAATATTAGTGATTATTTAACTTTGTTAGCTAGTAAACATCTTATTCCACGTGGGAAATATTTAATTAGAGTATATTGGTGATACGTAAATTTTGGATTATACAAAGTATTGATGATGGTTTTTTAATTGGTTTTTACCCTACTAAAGAAATAGCGAAAGAGAAATTAGAAAAAATAAAATTAAAAAAAATAGAACTAGAAAAAGATATTTATCCAACTTATTTTGAAATATATGAAATTTGTATAGATGATTACGGTAATATTAAGTATAAGTAAATGAAATATGTAATTGGAGTATGGAACGCAGCTGATAATCATTCTATAGGTATGTCACCAGACGAAATATATTTGGAAGAATGTGAAAAGGAAGAACAGGCTGAAAATATAGCTTATGAATATGCAGTATCAAATTATGAAATGTATGGTGGTATGTATGGTTTAGTATTAGAAGGAGATGATTGTGAAAATTGTAGTGGAGATGGTTGTGCAGAATGTAACTATACAGGTCAAGTAACAGAAGATGTTGCTAAGGAAACTATGGAAAGCAATTTGAGTTATACAGTAGAGCTTTACGAACCTGAAAAACATGATGAGTGGTTTGTAAATGTAGGAATGGCAATACCTGAATGAAATGTCCCGAATGTGATTCTATAGATACACAAGAACTAATTGAAGATGAAGAGTATAACGAAGTAACAGATACTGTTATTTTAGAAATACTTCATTTGTGTAATAATTGTTCTCATCAATGGTTTGAAACTATTGAGGAATAAAATGAACAAAAAAGAACTTAAAAAACTATTTAATGAATTAAATAAAAAAATATTGAATAGTTATAAAGATAATATAACTAGTAAAGAATGGGCAGAGGCACAGATTGCTTTATTAAATAGATTATCTTACAAATTAAAGTTAAAATCACCTTTATATTGTAGCTTAGTTAAAGACTACATATAATTTTTTAAACCAAAACCCGCCTACGGCGGGTTTTGTGCTAATCTATTGAAATCACACATTTTTTTCTTCTTGCATTTGGTTCTCACTCTGCTATAGTTAGTGTATGCCAAGCAGTAGCCTAACTAGTTATTGTAACGCCCAATCGGAATCTATAACGATTGTTAAATAATAGCTTAGATAATGGATTGCTAACTTATCCTAAAGTAGAGTTAGTAGTTGCCAAGCTAGGAATTGGTCTGTACTACTTATTGTGCAGTGTCATTGTGATGAAAGTTAGTTACAAATAAGCAGGGAGACTGATTCTAGATCATGTCTCCCGATTTTATATAGATATATTATGAAAAAGCATGATGTAGAAAATTGTCCTAGATGTGGCTCTCCACCTATTAATAAAAAAAGATGGTGGTGTGGTACAAGAAAAGTTAATAAAAAAGACTTAGATCCTTTATTGGATGATATTACGGCACAATATATTTCTTGGTCTAATGTTTGTTCTGATAATATGCTAATTAAAAAATGAAAAGTAAATCCACACTATTTTTAGTATTAGATACAGAAACGACTCGCCCTAAAAAGCAAAGTCGAGGAATTGTATTTGATCTTGGCTATAAAATTGTAGATAGGTATGGAAATGCTTATGGACAAGCATCCTTTCTAGCTACTGATGTATTATCAAATCACGGACCTTTTTATTATAATAAAATTGGCAGATATTATGATATGGCCTATGATAAGGAAATTTTTCCAGTTCCTTTTAATGTTATTCAGAAAGCTATTAATCTAACAATTAAAGATTTACATAATAAAGGATATGAAAAAGTAATTGCTGTTGGGTATAATGCTAAATTCGATTTTGGTTCTTTAGATAATACTAGCGAAAAATTATTACATAAAAAATTCTTACAAGTACCTGTTAAATATTTATGTTTATGGCATTATTGGAGTTTAAATTGTCCTCTTAATTATAAAGGTCCAAGAACTCCTTCAGGTAAATTAGTAAGTACTAAAGCAGAGCATGTTTATGCTTTTGAATTTAAAAAACCAGCTTTTATAGAAGAACATACTGGTTATGCAGATGCTAGCATAGAAGCAGAATTATTATTAAGAGTATTAAATAGATCTAAAGGTAGATTACCCACCTATAATCATTATAAAGATATTCCGGGTGGTATACCATTTATAGCCAACCGAAGACTCGGTATTATAAAACAGAAGAAATAAGACATTTGGCTAAGTCTAATATAGGTTTAGTGGATAAATCTATTTCTGTTGCTAATCTCCATTTACCATTATCAAAAGTTTTTATTTTACTATTAATAAGTTGGGAGAAACCCGAAGTAATTCTGCTATTAATAGAATATTTATGATAGCGTAATAATGTATTAGCATTATTAACATTGATATAAATATTATTATCAGGAGCTAATATGGGAGGTATATTACGCTTAATATAATTATTAAATAATTTATCTCCATAATTATATTTAAGTTTTTCTATTATAGAAAGTATTTCTGGTTCAAACCAACTATAACTTCTGCCATTAATAACATCACTTACTAAATGAATAGAAAAGTTAGTAGTTAAAGAAATTTCACTAATACTATGACCATCTAAAAACAATTGTCTAATGCTCTTAATTTGAGTTGTAGAAAGTTTTCCTTTTTTCCTACCTGCAATGCTTAATTTAGTTTTAGTAGACTCTGATATTTCATCACTACGTCTAACCATATTATAACCATTATTAAAAGAATCATAATAATCAATCCAAAATATTTCTCGTTCAGTACGTAAAGTTTCGGAAATCTGTTCAATATATCCTGATTGCCAATTATTTTTAAATAGAATAAAATCAGCTTGTAATTTAGAAGAATGATGTTCTCCTAAATTAAGATACCAAAAATGTTTAGTTATTCTTTGTTTATTCTTTGTTTATAATTATCTGCTGAGCCGATATAATATTTATTAGTTATAATATTTTTGAGATAGTAAATGTAAACCATAGTATATTTTATAATAAATTTCCGAGGAAAGCAAATAAAATATTTAAGAATTTTTTATCTTGTAAAAACCCGCCTACGGCGGATTTTGCGCTAAGTCATTGATATGACACGCTTTTTTTCGTTTGACTTTCAAAAAAGCATTAGTATAATGAACTAATCGGCATTGGGCCGATATGTCTTTAACTTAGATAAAAGGATTAAATGGATAAGACGGAAACTAAGAAAAAGACTAAGTTTGAGTGGACTGAAGATAAGGTTGCTTATCTTCGCGATAATTACGACAAGGCTAATTCGGCTGCGTCAGTAAAGGAACTTGCTAAGTATTTCTCTGAGAAATATGAAGCTGATGTTACTAATCGCTCGGTCATTAGCAAGCTGGTTCATATCAAGGAGTATCAGACTCCTGAGAAGAAGAAAGCTATGGCTAAAGATGAAGGTCCGACCAAGAAAGATATTCTCGCAGCTCTCGAAGCTTCCGGGAAAATTAAAACTGAAGGTGCAGATGGTGCCACTAAGGGTTTCCTTATGGAACTGGCTGATAAACTGGAAGTTGAGGTCCGAGCTTAGTCAAAAGATAGCTGCTTATAGGGCAGCTATTTTGCATGAAATGCAAAACCCGCCGTAGGCGGGTTTTGCGCTAACATATTGAGATTACACGCTTTTTTTCTCTTGCTATAAGTCCTACTCTAAGGTATAAACTAAAGCATATAGGAGCTAATTAATGAGTTGGTACAAAGATTTAGCTAAAGTAATTGAAAAACATAACGGTAAAAGAAATATTTATCGAAGTGTAAACGGTCAAAATATTTTATATCTAGAAAGATACTATCTTACTAGAACACCTTATTTTGAACAAATGTTGCATTGTTTTCATTTAGGAGATACAGGACCATTACATGACCATCCATCAGATTTCTATAATTGTATATTAGAAACTGGATATTTAGAACATACTCCAGAAGGAATATTTAAGAGAGAAGTTGGTTATAAAGGTTTTAAAGCAGCAGAGGAATTACATAAAGTTGAGTTACTACCTGGTACTAACGGTAATGTTTGGACCTTATTTACAATGATGAAGCGTCGTCGTAAATGGGGGTTTATGACAGAAAATGGTTGGGTAGACGCTTTTGATTATATGAAAAGAACAGGAACTTACGAAACTAATACTTTACCGGAAATGTACGAATATGGAATTTTCCCGTCGAAAATTATTACTTGAAGAAGCTAAGGATGCTTCATTAAAGAGTTATGCCCCTTATTCTAATTTTCATGTAGGTGTAGCTCTTTTAACTAAGGGTAGTTCTAAAACAATTAGAGCTAGCAATATTGAGTTTGCTGTTAGTGCTATTGGCATTTGCGCTGAAAGATTAGCATTATGTTTAGCTAGGAGAGAAAATTTAGAACCTTCTTACATAGCAATTTGTTCTCATTATAAGGGAGAGTATAATTTTCATGTAGCAAGTTGTGGTTTATGCAGACAAGCAATGGTGGAATTTGTGGGTTTAAAAATTGTAACTCCTAATAGTTGCAAATCTGTTAAACATTTACTTCCTAAACATTATGAAGGTAGAAAACCTAAATGAAAACATATTGTATAGAAATAAGTCCTGATTTAGAAGATTTATTTTTTAATACTAAAGAGGAAGTTTTATCTTTCTTAGAAGGTAAAAATCCTTGGAAATTCAAAGTATTTAAATATAATAAACATTTTGATAAATGGGATTTGTGTCATCCATATACGGCAGAGCCTAGATGAAAGCATATATGTATACTTTAAAAGGTAAACTTAATAGAGTAGATTTAGCTTCTTTATCTGAACTATTAGAAATTAAGGAAAAGTATCAGGCAGGAGATTATTTAACTCCTTATACTATTCCATCATTACAAATTTTTATGGAACAGGTAAATATTATGATTGAAGCTAGGAGTTTAGGGTTATAATTATTTATTCCGTTAATGATGTAGAAACTACAGAAGCTCCAAAAGGTAGTGAATTTGGGTATGTATTCGATCATGCTTGGACTCATATAGATATTTTTGGTAGAACTTATGGTAAAGGTTCTTATTTATATACAGATATTTTGAGTAAATATAGACCGTATTTTCATGCAAAAATTTATAAGTATATTGAATATGTTAATCAAGGTTTAATTATTCCTACTACTTTTGCTGAAGGTAAAACTATTTATAATAAAGAAGTAGCAGATTTAATAACTTTAGGTCACCAAGTAATTTTTTGTTCTTATAATGGTGGTTTTGATACTAGTGCATTAGGTAGAACTGCAAGATTACTTAACATCGAAAAATATTTAGATATTAAATTAAAATTATTTTGTATTTGGGAATTTTGGAGTCGTAACTGTCCTAGACATTACACTGCTAAAAGAACTAAATCAGGTAAATATTTTTCTACTAGTGCAGAAGATGTTTATAAGTTTGAATTTAATGATCCAAACTTTATAGAGGAACATATAGCTTTTAAAGATGTAGAAATTGAAATTGCTATTGCAAAAAAGGTATTAGCTAGAGATAAACGTCCACCTTTGGTTAATACGCTAAAAGAATTACGAAAGTTTATTCCTGAAATTAGTCATAAAAGGATTAATCATGTGCCAACCTAATATTAAAACTGTTAGTGGTTACCTTTCTGAATATTTAGTTGTATTAGGGCCAAGTTATGCTACTATATATAAAATGCCAGAGTATAAAACTGTTCATAGATGGGAAAGAAACGAAGGATTTACTTCTAGAACTCATTTACATTCAATGGATATTTTAGATGAAGCTTTAGCTTTGTTAGGAAAAGAAGTATATGGATAAAAAATTAGAAATTCATCACAGTAAAAATTTAGATTGGTTTGTTATTTACATAGATAACAGACTTTTTTATGCAGGCCATAATATATCAGTTTTTACTTGGGTTAATTTATTTAGAGAATTAAATATTCCATTGCAAACTTATGAGAAAAATTTTGAATAACTTTCTTAATATAAAAAATCCGCCTACGGCGGGTTTTCTCGTAACTTATTGAAATCTCACGATTCTTTATGCTTGCATTTCGTTCTCAGAATGATATGATATAAATATGATTATTCCTAAACCTAACGAAATTATCTTTTATACCGCTGGTAAAACATGGCAAGCTAGTAAATTTCTTAGTTTATTATCCAAAGGTTATAATATTAATGCTAGATGGATTAAGCATCCTAAAGTATTAAAAAGTCCTACAGATGAACATGATCCTGAAACCCATAAAGATGAGAACCTAAAAAGAAATATTTGGGAAACTTGTAAAGAAGATTGTTTAAATGCTGATGCTGGTTTTCTGTATACAGAACCTGTAGATGGTAATACTTTATCAGGTGCTCTTGTAGAGTTAGGTCATATAACTGGTTTTAACAAGCCTTTTTATATTTGCGGCACAAGTGAAAGTATTGAACCAGTAGGTAATAGTGATAGAGCTTGGAAAAGTCAAAAGTGTGTACATATATTACCACATATAAATATTTTTGAAGCTATGACAGCAGCTTGTGAGCATTATAGAGATATTTATTCTTGGCAATGGAATATGCGAAGAAATAATGGTGTTATAGTGCATAATACTTTCTTTGGAACTAAAAGAGTTATATAATATGCATGAATACGTAGTAGAACCACAAGAAAAAAAGAAAAATAAACTGTGGATACTTATTAAAAATATTTCTTGGTATTTAGGATTTGGATATACATATTATCAATGAGACACAAAGCATATGAAAAACTATCAGATGAAGATATTTATCATATGCTTCTCATTGTATGCAAAGGAGCTTATCCAAGTAAGTTAACAGATACTTGGGAAAAGATTCCTTTATTAGAAAAAAGTTATGAACCTATATTATTGTTAGATTTTATTATAAAATATATTTCTAATGATCCTAAGTGGCATTTATTAAACGAAGCTAAAAAAAGATATGACAAAACAAAAGATTAAAGAAATATTAGAGTTTTATGCTAAAGAAGAAAACTACTTTGGAAAAGATCATTATACAAGTAATTCAGATTTTCCTAGTTGGACCTGGCCTTCTAATATGTTAAAAGATAGAGGTGATAAAGCTAAAGAAGCTTTAAAGTTATTAAAGGAATTGAAATAATGTACGTTGTTATTTTTCATAAAGATGAATATTTTTCAGATACATTATGTTTCGGTAATTTCGACACTAAAGAAAAAGCAGAATACTGGTTACAAATAAAACAACCTCTTACTAGTAGAAAAGGAGAAGTTGTAAAATTGGAAGAAACAAGATAATTTTTTCGCACACCTAAAACCCGCCTATGGCGGATTTTTTTCCAACTTACTGATTTTTCACGAAATTTTTTGCTTGCCTTCTGCACTTTTTTATGAGATACTAAAGAACATAAAGAGGCATGGGGCCTTAAGAAAAGTTTAAATTGGATTAAACAATGGAAAAGAAAGTTAAGTTTAGTTGGGACGAACCCAAAACAGTTAAACTCTTAGAAGCTTACGATAACGGAAAAGGTGCTAGTGTTGAGACTCTTGCTCAAGAGTTTGGTACAACTACCAAGTCTGTTGTTGGTAAACTGGTTTACGAAAAAGTTTATGTAAAGCAGGAAAAGACTAAGAAAAAGATTGAAAAGGATGAAGGTCCAACGAAAGGTCAAATCTTAGAAGCGTTAGCTAAGAAGATTGATACGGATGGTGCAGAAGGTGCCAGTAAGCCGTTCTTAAAGGAAGTGGCTAAGGCGTTGGAAGTTAAACTTCCGATCTAAAATAATTAGAAATCTGAAGGGTGGCCAAGTAATCTGTTCCCTTTATTTCTAATCGGTTAAAGTGTAGCAAAAATAAAAGTTTCTAGAAACTTTAAATAGCGGGAATACTTTAACCATTAATAAGCTGAGTAAATAAGTTCAATTATCTTCTCGGTATAGAAGCTAAAACCGATCTTTTGATGCGTGGGCTAAAGGGAGCATCCCTACTAGCGGCAAGAGGCAATTAAAACTGAAGATAGATGCTTATTAAATGTGTTTAAGAGGGTTTAACCCACGAAATCCCCGATATGGGGGTTGGCACATTTTCTAAAATAAAATCCGCCGTAGGCGGATTTTATACTAACCTATTGACATGACACGCTTTTTTTCATTTGACTTCTGGAATCGTTGTGGTATAGTCAACAAATCAAACGGCAACAATGCTAACGACATTGACTGTTGAGTTTGCGGATTATTAGTTGCCTGCTAATTAACTAATAGGTATAAGAGGTCTAGTACCTATGTAAAAATCTAGACGCAGAAACAACTGCGTTAATGAAATTCGTAATTACCGATTAGTACCGAAATACAAACGGCGAGTTGCCGCGATAAAGCAACGAGATAGCAAGAGATAACTAGAGGATCAGGGAAGTTATTTAACTACGGTTATTTAACATACTTCACAAGCATCTGGACTCGAGGTTATTGACGTTAAGTTATCTATACTGCAAGGACAGTGAATAGGTCGTTCCATCCTTACTATTATGTGTGTATCATGTTAGAAATAACCTAGTTACATCTTGATAGTTTAGCTGTATTTAGTATCCCTAGATATAGACCCGTGCCTCCTAAAACCAAATTGGAGTAGTGGCGGGAATAATTAGAACTAGTAGTCCAATTTTAATCTTTTACTAAGACTTTAAACTAACTAGAAAAGATACTTTAATTAAGTAGTGTTTTAAACCGTAAGAGTCGGTATAAAAATTGGGGCAAACTTAAAATACTATTTTATTAAATTGAATAACCAGCTTATTATTAGCATTGCATGAAACAGGCGGCTAATATTAACTAACTAGTCGAAAAATTTTATATCTGTGCTATTGATATAAGTACAAAGTTAGAAGAAACTTAATCGGGTGATAGCACACTGGCAGATTAAGCGGTTAATTATTAAATTGAATAGATTGCGGTTGTATACAGGTTAACTCACGCTAAACTTGCGTACCTATATTTAACTAACAGAACGCAAAGTCGATTAATAGATGTATGCGGATAAAAAGTTAGGATCGTCAGAATAAACCACGGTTTAGCCGTCGCTCTTATTCTAATCTAATAAATATCCCGTTTCCTATTAGGAACGCAGAACGGTATTAATTATCGGCGGGAGCTAAAATAAGGTTGCGGCTAAGTTTGTATCTAAGGATAACATGGTAACCACATTTACAAATTGAGTTGAGAAAAATATAATAAGAAATAACTACACCCTCTTATTATAAATAGCTCAAAGTCATCAGATAAGATATGTGTAGGTAACTCTTATCTAACCTTATCGTCCAAAACATTTTAAAAGACGTTAATCATTTAATGTCGGCTAGGCTACGTAATCCGTAAGAAACGTGGCAATTATAAAAAAAGGAGCCTTCCAAGTATGCTTTACGGCTGGATTCCTTGTTAGAGGTAGTGCATACTATTAACCTAATAAAATGAATAGAGACGAAAGTCTCTATTAATCGTTTCAAAATAAAACCCGCCTACGGCGGGTTTTTTACTAACTTATTGAAATCCCACAATTCTTTTCTCTTGCACTCTCAAAATTTTCCTATATAGTGAGCAAATCGGAACCGCGATGTATGTCAATTCATCGCCCGATGGTTTAAATAGTAGTTACGGTTTTTCCTTAAAAACAAACTACCGACAGGTTGAAGAAGATTGTCGTTAAATTGGGAAATCTTCTGTGCTTAACCTAGCATGTCTAAATAATTGCGGAGAAACTGTGCTTGGACACTCCATGAATTATTTAAAAGCCTACTATTGACCAGGTATAGGTGGATCAGATAGCTAGACCTCTGATCGACTCTCTTAGTCGGGGAGAATATAGAAGATAAGATTGCTGTTAGTGGCTTTTGATATGCCCACAAGCGCCTATTCTTGACAGAGTAGCTTCTATACGGCTTAAACCTTTGTTGCCATAGATCAAAAAGGTTAGAAAAACAAGGGCCTTAATCTCCCCTTGTTTTTCGATTTTACAAATTAAAACCCGCCGTAGGCGGGTTTTGTCATAACCTATTGGTATTACACACTTTTTTTCGGTTGACTTTAGGAATTGGTATGTTAGAGTATGACATGGAAAATTTTATAGGTATTAACCCCACAATAAATTGTAGTGAAGAAAATCCCGAGCTACATTTATTGTATGTCAGATGGGCTATGCATCATTTAACTGTTGTTGATAACGCGGTTAAAGAATTATACGATTTTAGTAACATTAATACTTCTTTTTTAGCAAATACCTTACTTGAAGCAATGCAAAAATTAGTAAAAGAAGATGCTGCTTATAGAGACGCGGCTGCGCTTTTATTTATTAATGAAGCTTTACCTGTTTACTGTGAGTTTACTTAATAAAATGTCTTTACAAAAATCTACTAAAGCAAATATAGCTACTCCCGAAACAGATAAATATATTAGAAAAGAATACAAAGCAAGAGAGTATTTAAGACAGTATGGAAGATTTTTTCCCGAACAAGCAGAAGCTATTATAGTTGCTATTAACATTATGAAAAATTAATGTTTGTATTTAAAGGGAGTAAAGGTGATTCTACTGTGTGGGTAGAAACTAAAGAGATAGATGGTTATTGGTTGTCTTTTAATCCTAAAAGATTATATTGTATAGAATCTGAATTTAAAGCTCATTTAGTATTATCTGAGTTAGTAAAACAAGAACCTGAAATGAGATTTGAAATAATTCCAGTTAATTATCCGGTATAAAATGAAACCTAAATATAAAATAGAAACTATGGCTAGACGTGCCGCTGTATTTTTTGATACACGTCACGGTGTTAATGAATTTGCTAAAAATAACATGATTTGGTCTGTTTCAGAATATATAAATGATAATTATGTAGAGGTAGACTTAGATAACTTTTTTAGAAAAGTTGAGCCTGAAGGTTATATTGAAGATACTGAACAAGATCATACACAAGGTGGGCCTATTAGTAAACATGTATATGAAAATTTAGAAATTAGCAATGATTTGTAAAGAAATTTTTACTAGAGTTTAAACCCGCCGTAGGCGGGTTTTTTCCTAACCTACTGTAATAATTAGTATTTTTTCTCTTGCTTTCTCTTAGTCTTATGAGATACACTATAAAAATGGGAGGCATAAAATGTTTATGTTTCTTAAGAATATTTGGCATGTTTTAGGATACTTATTATTTGCTATTCATTTAGCAATAATTTGGTCCTATATAATAAATATGTTAGATTCTAACATGATAGTAGAGTTAATAATCATAACTGTTTTAGTTTTTGGTTCTATTTCTATGTTTGTAGCGATTGTAAAAGAAAGAAATTGGTAAAATGAAAGCAAATATTAAACGAGAATGTATTTTAGAGCAGTTTCCAAAAGTTATTGGTAAAATACATGATGCTAGAGACGAATTAATAAGAAAAGCTGAAGAAAAGTTAAATAAATATTTAGATTCCATAATTGGAAAAAAATACGGTTTCTGGAAAAAGAAAGTAATTTCTAACAGAGAAGAATCTCGCAAGTGGTTAAACTCTCGTGATATGTGGGGTGATATGTATTTATATGGCCTTAATAGAAAAATTGAAACAGCAGAAATTACTTATACTACTTTTGAGTATAAACTGCAAGCTATGTTAGATGCTGCTAATAGCGAATGTTATCAAGAATTTTGGTTAAGTGCAAAAGATATTGATGCTATTAATAGTTGGTTGAAATAATGAGTTATCGAGTAAATAATGGATTCTGGCAAGAAGTAGCATATTTTAATTCTAAAAAAGAAGTAACAAAATACTTAGAAAAGGTATCAGAAGATATGGAATCTGGTATTTATCAAATAGTGCAATACTTAATAGAACCAGATATTCTTCCAAAAGCAGAAAGAATTTATATTTACAAAAACGGTAAATTAGTAAAAGTAGGATTTGAGATTACATATGATTAAAGTATTAGTCGAATCTCCCTTTAGTGCAAAAACTAAAGAAGAATTTGAGCGCAATAAAAGATATGCTCGTTTATGTTTGCGAGATTGTTTTTTAAGAGGTGAAGCACCTTTTGCTAGTCATTTGCTATATACACAACCAGGTGTATTAAATGATGCTGTATTAGAGGAAAGACAATTAGGTATTGATGCTGGTTTGATGTGGGGTATAAAAGCTGAAAAATCTGTATTCTATAGTGATTTTGGTTTTTCTCGTGGTATGGAGTATGGTTTATCTAATGCTAAGAAAAGTAATCGTCCTATAGAGTATCGTAATTTACCTAGTAATTTAATGTGTATGTTAGATCAAACTCAGTTTGATAAATGGGCTTGGTAAAATGGAAAAGTATATTAAAGAATTAGAACAAAATGGTTGTACTATGATTCCTGGTTTATATAGGGAATTAGGAGAGGGTATTTTAGAAGCTAAATACTTTTATTTTACAAGTAAAAAATACAATACTATTGGTTTTGGAGCATTAACTTTAATAGAGGGTAAATGCGGAGCTATTGTTTTTAGTTCTGATAGTATGCCATTATGTTGGCTTTTAGCTGAAGATTTTGTTAAAGCTTTACAAGAAGAATCAACAGGTTTACTATGAAATATCCAACATTAGAAGAAGTAAATAAAGCAACCCATATAGAAATATGTAGATGGTGGAGATTTCTACCCTCTACTGGTTTAAATTATATAGGAGAATTAAATTTTATAGAAAAATTAAATGAAGAAGTTGTAATTATGAATAGAATTGCTGATAGACTTAAAAAGTTTGGAGGATTTACTCCAGAAATTAGTAAGGAAATAGGATGGTTACTTTAATTTTTATCGGATATATGTGTATTAATGCAAATGCTGCTAGTATGGTATGTAATGAAGTTGTAAAAAAACAAGCAATTACTGACGAAATTTTTGCTAAAGATTACTGTAAAAAATTTTTCGATGAATATAAAAATAAGTTTATACCAATAGGTTTAGTTAATGATACAAGATACCAACCTTGGTTTAGATATATGTGTTATACACAATGAGTGAAAAAAGATTACCATTACCTGATAATTTATCAAAAGCTATCTTAGAAGCTTGGGGCGATAAGTGTGCGGCTACTGGTATTAGTAAAACAGAAGCTAAACAATATAATACTACTTTACATATCGACCATATAGAACCGTGGATTATAGTTAAAAAGCATGAAGTAACGAATCTAATTCCTCTTTTAGCTAGGTTAAATTTATTGAAGGGGAAAATGGAATTTTCTGCCGCAGCGAAAACTTTATTTAAAGAATTAGCCTTAAGTAGAGCTGCAAAAGTTAAAGAGATTTGGGATAGACTTAATCATAAGAAAATAGAGTATGATGGTAGACTATTTCGAGGTTCAACTAATGGTGTATGGCGTAATGCAGATAACGTAGCTTTCTTGGCTAATGAATATCGCGCCAAAGGTAAAGAAGGATTATCAGAAATAGCAGAAAAGCTTAATGTTTCGATTGCTAGTTGCCGTGCCAAATTAATGTATGAAGGATTATATGGCAGTAGTTAATATTAAAAATAAGTATGTTCGTAGAAGTTTACTTCTTCTAGTAATTCCTGTTTATATAATTATATATCCGATTCGTGGATTATACTTAGGGATTATAGAAGGTTATAATGATTATATTACATCTTTTAGGAATTCTTGGTAATGAAACTTCCAAATTGGGTACCTAAAGTAAATAGACCTTGGAATCCTACTTACGTAAGTACTTGGGATGCAATGTCAGATAATGAGAAAAGATGGTCTTTTCTTATTGACGTTATTATAGTGACTATAACTATTGGAATTATAATTATATGCGCGTAACAATTAATAATAAATACTATGGAATTTGTGGTGATGCAAATTTTAATAAAGATGAGGGAATTATTATATATAGAGCTCTTACTTTATCAAGCGAAGGTAAAAAATATTTTTCTAATGCTAATACTATAGAACTATATGATTTAGAGTATAACATTGCAAATAGTAAACTAACTTTAATTCAGTATATAGCAGAAATAGAAATATGAAAATATACTTAGATAGAAACATATTAGGAATTAATAGATTTTATTTTGCAAAACATGAATCTAAATATATAATTAGAATCCATTTATGGCGTACACGGAAAAATGGTTGGTGTTACAGAGACTTGGTAATAGAAATATGAAATTTTTTAAATGACTATTTCGTAGAAAAATGAGATATTGAAATTACGCATAATATAACTAGTTATAAAATGGATGGATATAATTATATATACTGTACTAAGTGTAATCATAGTTATTACTCTGGGCCTTAATTTTTGCAACAGGTAAAACCCGCCGTAGGCGGGTTTTTTCGTAAACCATTGAAAAAGTTCTCATTTCTGAGAACTTTTCGGTGTACTTCTATCTTTTTAACGAGCATCTTAAATAACATGTGTTGCCATTAAGCCTTTAGGACAGTCCCTCCCAATTAAGCGAGTTGATAGTATCCAGCTATTACCCGACACCTATTGCTAAATTATAACACTTATCTAACTTAGCACATTTATTAAATAATAAAAAAGAATTCGTAATTATTTATTTAATAATTAAATTTTTTCCAACAGTTTTTCTTATTCAGAAGGTAACTCGCCTAAAATTAAATCGAACCTGCATGGGTTTAACGTCTGTCCTTGCTAGACGATTGGAGTATTCTAGAATACTCGAATTGGTTACTACTAATCCCGCAACTATGTACTATAGTAGTATAGACTAATAGTTAAAAAAGGTACTTGTGCGTTTTTTTAACTTTCATTAGCCGAATCTTCTAGAAATTCTATCCTTTTACATTTATGCAACTAGGGGTAAGTTACTCCTAATTAGTATCTGGAGGTCCAATACTACTAATTTTTCAGCAAGAGTGTGCCTAAAGTTGCGTTTTTACAAGTTAACTAAATAAATAGCTACTAAGGAACCAGACTTATGTAAACCTATCAGCGGTCAAGTCCCCGCTGACTTAATGACTATACCACAACGATTTTAGAAGTCAAACGAAAAAAAACGTGTCACATCAGTGACTTAGCGAAAAATCCGCCTACGGCAGGTTTTTCATTATCAATCTGAAAAACCCAGGCCGAAGCCGGGCTTAAAACCTTGTAACTACCGCGCTCGTTGCGCTAAGTTGGTTTTATTTGCTGTTAATAAGTCTTGCCGAACTTATTGTTCATTATTGCCGTTGAACTAGCTAAACTATCGACCCTTAATATACGCAGTGGTTTGCGAGTATTCTTCTACAGCGATCCTAACTGTTCTATTTATACAGGCTAATAGACTAACTGGCATGAAACAACCGGGCATCGGTGTTTGTGACTAACAAAGACATCATACCACAACGATTTTAGAAGTCAAACGAAAAAAAGCGTGTCACATCAGTGACTTAACGTAAAACCCGCCGTAGGCGGGTTTTTCTTTAATTATCTGAAAATCCCGAATAACGGGTCAAACCTTGTAACTACCGGCACGCGGCCTAAGTTGGTTTTGTTTCCTTATATAGTAGTTAGGTATCTCCGTACTAATATGAGAATGTAAGGTCATTCTAGATGCTCCTTTGTAACTATCAGCATCTCAGTTCAATCACATATGACCCGTGATCAGGTAGAGTTTAATGAGGATATACTCCGAACCTTGAAAGGAACCGTACTAAGGGCCGTTCAATAAAGAAACTATACCACAACGATTTTAGAAGTCAAACGAAAAAAAGCGTGTCACATCAGTGACTTAACGTAAAACCCGCCTACGGCGGGTTTTTCATTCTATGAAAAGCAGAATTCTTAATTTGCTTATTAAGAATTAGCAAAACTTACTTATTCCCGTCCTGAAGGACTACAAGGTTGTTTTTATTTTTTGTTCTTTGTAAGCTATGCTCACCAGCAAAGTTACTGCATGTAGAAATATATAAACTACACTGTATTTTTCATCAGCTAAAAATAATAAAAGGCTGTAAAAATTTCTCGCATTTTTACCTACGACTGAACGTGTGGGTGAAACCAATTCAGTGATTGGACTATACCACAACGATTTTAGAAGTCAAACGAAAAAAAACGTGTCACATCAGTGACTTAGCGAAAAATCCGCCGTAGGCGGATTTTATTTTAGTAAAGTAAACTCCTCAATTGAATGAGAAGAACTCTTAATCCCGCCATCTATCGGCTATAAGGTTTTTTACGCTTTATTGAAAGTAGATAACACTTTACTACTATCCTTTTATTATATAGCCCGAGGCAAAAACTTGCAAAGCCAAATCGTGCTAGTAGAAAAGAATTAAGGCTCGAACTACCATCACCACCTATAGTTAACGTTTATAGCTTGACGAAGTTGGCAGGTTACTTTCCTGATACAACAACGGTGTGTTCCGCCGTCGATTTGATGACTATACCACAACGAATTTAGAAGTCAAATGAAAAAAAGCGTGTCACATCAGTGACTTAACGTAAAACCCGCCGTAGGCGGGTTTTACGTCGCCGAAATAGGAAAATATTCAGTACACCAAAAAGTTGTTGGTACTAAGTACTTTTTCAATGAGTAGTTGTTAGACCAAATTTTAGCTATGCGAAGCAATGCTAAAAGCCCACCAATTAGTAGTTTTTAGAAGTACTTTTTAGACATAGTACTATCTTTTTATATTTTATTAATTCCGAAATTAGTACGCGTTATGTCATTTTATGACACGTTAATAGGTAATCCATAGAACAAATCGTGAACTTTTCTCTTTTTGTTCTGTGAAAATATTCCTCACACGTCGTCCACCTATCGAACTTCGTTCGACAAGGTACTTTTTCGACTAGTAGTTTTTAGAACAAATCATGAATTTTATTAAGTGCGCAATACGTGAATATGAATATATTCCTACGCGCAGGCAGCAAAATAGGCCCAAGTTACCTTAGACCTATTAGTAGTTTTTAAACTGCTACGTTTAAAGCGTCTGCAACTTCGCTTAAGAAGCCTTTGGTAGCACCTTCAGCTCCGTCTACTTCCAGACCGCTATCAGCAAGTGCCTTTAACAAATCTTTCTTAGTCGGACCCTCTACCTTAGTTTTCTTGACTGGCTTCTCGGCCTTCTGGTACACTTTTTGATGTACAAGTTTTCCGATAACCTGACGCTTCGTTGCTCCGAGTTCCGTTGCCAGAGTCTCTAGCGCTTTGCCGGCTTTGTAACCGTCAACAACTGCAAAAGTCTTAGCTTCGTCCCACTTCAGCAACTTTCCCGTTCCGGGAGTTTGCTGAAGAACTTTGGATTTCTTTTCCATATTACTCTTTCCGGAGCAAATTAGTTGTTTAGAAAAGAATTTTCTAAATATCCTAAGCTCCTTTCTTCTTTATATGGATATTATATGACGAAATCTAGTTAGGGTCAAGTATTTTTTTGATTTCGCGTGTGCTACGTTATTGAATTTCATTCAATAACGCTTATTTCAGCATTTTTCTGAATTAATCCGAATAAAACTAGAAAATACTAAGAAAATCATAATTTTTTAAAACTTTTGGTAAAATTTCTGCGTTTTTATGTTTGACTCTCGAGGGTAACGCCGTTATTTTCGTTAT
>ERZ1292632.603-Hain-H43-01um-R2-603-length-39724-cov-13_pt1 | contig 39724 bp, 49 predicted proteins | sample MGYA00564407_ERZ1292632 | MGnify/ENA primary metagenome ERZ1292632 (study PRJEB36523, sample SAMEA6512637) | groundwater metagenome | collected 2019-01-08 | study: AquaDiva: Metagenomics assemblies of 32 groundwater samples | reverse complement strand
AATCCGTCTGCACCCGTTAATCCGCCCATGCACAACATATTCGACGCGCCCCATATCGAATTTGCAACATCAACATTATTTGTCGTCAAACTCGACACCAGCGCCGCCGAAGATACCGTTGTCGGAATCGAAAACACAATATCCGCACCCGGATCGCCCATCGGTTTTATTTGCAGCTCAAATCCGTCTGCACCCGTTAATCCGCCCATGCACAACATATTCGACGCGCCCCATATACTATTCGCAACATTCACGTCATTCGTTGTCAGCGAACTAATCAGCGCCGCCGAATCCGTCAGCACCGGAAATAGAATATACTTATCCGCAGCCGGATCGCCCATCGGCTTCAACTGCAACTCAAAAGTATCCGCGCCCGTTGCACCGCCAAGGCAAAGCATATTTGTTCCGCCCCATATCGAATTAGCAACATCAACATCGTTTGTTGCCAAACTCGATACCAGCGCCGCCGCAGTAGTCGTTACCGGCAAATAAAGAATCTTATCCGCAGCCGGATCCCCGTTCGGCTTTACCTGCAACTCAAACCCGTCTGCACCGGTTAAACCGCCGAAACACAGCATATTCGATGCACCCCATATACTGTTCGCAATATCAATATCGTTTGTCGTTAGCGAACTCGTCAATAGCGTGCCTGCAACAGTATTCGGGAATGTTACCGCGATATCGCCTGCCGGATCATCTTGAGGACCAAAACTCGCCTCATTCGTGTTATCCGTTGCACCGTCGAAATACAGCGGAGTCGCGCCTAACAGCGCACCGGCAATCGTTACATCATCCGTTATCGCATTCCCGACCACCCAATTACCGTTGCCGGTTATATCTCCGCCTGCCGTTACAGCTCCCGTTACCGTCAGCGCCGTCATCGTCCACCCTTCCGCGCTGAACAGCAGCTTATTATCCGACCCGGTAATCTCACTTCGTGTCAACGTGTTTGTCCCGTCCGTTATCACCACATCAATCGTCTGCCACTTGCACCAGAAATGCACATACCCGCCTTCAAGATTCTCGAATGAGAACCCGCCGCTATCGCTATATGCACTCGCGCCCGCGCCGTCCTTATACAGCGTTAAATTCGTGCTTGCCTGCTGGATATTAAAATCCAGACTCTGCGTGCACAACTCACCCTGCTCATCAACCACCGTAAACCAATAGTAATAGTACCCGCCCGGCGATGTCCCGAATGCACTTCCGGCAATCAACATCACCAGCATCAGCACCATCACTCCAAATATCGTCTTCATTGTCTTACATCCTTTCTTTGTATCTTTTTATCTCTTAACTCTGAAATCTGAATTCTTTTTCTATCCTTCTTGAATCTCAAATCTTAAATCTCAAATCTTAAATCTGAAATTCTTCTCGTCCTCTCTCTTACCTTCGTGAGCCTTCGTGCCCTTCGTGGTTTATTTCTCTTTTTCTCTTTTTTTCAAATCTCAAATCTCAAATCTCAAATCTCCAAATTCTTACGACCTCGGTTGCGCACTCGTCCGCACCTGAATTGTCGCGTAATCCTCGCCCGCCGTTTCAGCGCCCGTTGTGTCGTTATAATCATTGAACCGGCACTTCTTAACGCCTAACAGCGAATCGCACTGCACCTCAACCAAGTCGCGTTCAGCGATGTCCTTCACGTACAGCCTGAACTCCTGACCAACCAGCACGCCGACTGCATCACGACCCATGAATGTCGCATTGCATACCGTCCTTCCGGTTGCAACCGGATCAGTCGCCGCCCCGCCGCTCAATGCGAAACCTTCCGCCGGTGTCGTGCCGCCCGCACCCGTGCGATACGCCGTGCGTTCATACTCAAACAGCCATGTCTTGCTCAGCCGTCCAAGCGTTCCCGTAAAGAAAGGATTCGTCTTGCCGCGCAAATTCGCATACTTCTGGATATCCGTCCACGCCGTTGTCGCCATCAACGCGCGTTTCTGCCATGTATGGATCAGCATCACATAGCATTCCTCGCCGTCAATTAGCACAGGCATAATTTTCGGAGTGGCTAATCGTGCCACATCTTCTGCATGGTAAATGCACTCCGGACCAAACAACGTATTCGCCTCCGTTGCCGCACTCAGCAATGCATCAGTCGTGTACGTTGTGTATGCACCTGCTGCGCTCTGACCGCTGCGGATTATCCGGTTCGTGCTCGGTGCCAACTCATTGATAATCGTGATTGCAGACGACCAGTTATACAAGCCCGCAATCGCATTGTAGATCGCGTACTCGTACTTCTCCGCCCACCACAACGCCAACCGTGCGCCGTCTTTGTCCTCCTCGACAACTCCACGGTGTGCGCTCAGTTTGCCTATCGGCTGGGCTGCATGTGACAACTCATGCAGTGTAATTGACATGTTATACACTGTCTTCCGTTCCCCTTTTCCCCGTACCTGCCCGTCATCGCCCTGACCATCCCCGGTAAACGGACGATCAAGTCTAAACGTTCCCTTATCCCCCTTCTTATTCTGACCTTCACCCTTCAAATCCACGTTCACATGAACGATCCCCTCCGGCGGTCCCACTCTCTCATCCAAATTCCCGCCTTCAACGTCCACGGTCATCATCCCATATTTCGCAAAAAACATGTTCTGCATACCGTAAACGAACTTCCGCATTGACCACTTTTTACGGGTCAACGGATTAGCTGTTGCATAGCTTGTAAATGTATCAGCCATTGTTTATTCCTCCTGCGTTCTCCTCCATAGCTGCATGCGTAGCAGCGACGGAGGATCTGTTCCGTTTTTAGTTTCTGATACATCCTTCAGCCCGTTTCGTCGTGAAACGGGCTTCCAGCCTGTATCTTCTTGCAGTGAGGAACTATTTCCTTTTCCCTCCTCATCATCAGTAAAAGTGAAACGGGCTTCCAGCCTGTATCTCTTACTGATGAATCAATGGCTTCTTCCGCCTCTTCAACCTGCTTTTATCTAATGCCTTCTTTCCCTTTCACGGCATCCATTTTCAAAGATCAGCGGGACCGTGCTACCTCTTACACCATCGTCCCCCAACAGCCTTTTCGGCTGTTAGTTAACGGGCCTTACAGGACTCGAACCTGACCTGTCCCTAACTCTTAATTATTTCTTCTATTATCCAATTCAATTATGACTTTCAGCGCGCTTTTCAAATCAGGAACATCAACTAACTTGCCGTCATAAAAAATACACACTTTATCACGCGATTCCGTCGAGATTTTAAGATTCTTCATCTTAAATATCTCTTTCCCGTCTATCCATTTTCCTTCATCTCTATTCATATTTTTAAATCTTAAATCTTAAATTCTCTTCTTCTCTTCCCTACTTACTCCCGTACATCGCCCGCGCCATATCCGCGCTGCCCCCCAGTATACTTTTCATATTAACTTCCACCTTCTCCTCCGCCTTCTCTTCCTTCGTGCTCTTCGTGTCTTCTCTTAGTGTCTTTGTGTTTAAATCTTTCTCTTTTCTCACTTCTGACTTCTTCCCCTCCGTCCTATCAAGCCACTCCCTCATCTCCTTCGCCCTCATCATGCACTTGTTATAAAATAACTTTGCCACCGCCTTCGCATCCGGATTCTCCTTCAACTCCTCCCCGTACTCATTCCAATCCTCCGGCTTCAGCAACTGACCGCCCATCGCCGCCACCGTCCGGAAATCCAGCCCCGCATCCTTCTTATCAGCAAGCTCCTCCTCAACCGCTGCGACCCCGCGTTTCGCCTTCCGTGCCATCTGCGACTGCAACTCCAGCTTCCGTTTATTTTCCTTCGCCTCATCCAGCTTCCGCTGCTGCTCAACCGTTAAATAATCCGTCGGCTCGAGATAATCATGCTCCTTCCAAAACGCCTCAACCGGATCAATTATCTTCTCTTCCTCTTCGTGAGACGGGCTTCCAGCCTGTACCTTCTCCGGCTCCTCTTCGTGAATCGGGCTTCCAGCCTGTACTTCCTTCTTCTCCGGCTCCTTGTGAGGCGGGCTTCCAGCCTGTATCTTCTCCGGCTTTTCCTTCTCAGCCTGCTTCTCTTCCTTTTCCTCCTCTGAAATGTTAGATTTCAAATCCTCTTCGGATTTCTTCTCCTCCTCCGGTTTCTCCTCTTTATCTTCCTCTGAAATATCAGATTTCAAATCCTCTTCGGATTTCTTCTCTTCATCCTCCTCAATCTTCCCGAACATCCCCATCCCCATTGCCTCCGCGCTTGACACATCCTCACTCTGTGAATCAGGCATCTTGCCTGTATCTTCTACTTTCTTCTCTTCCTCAGCCATAACTCACCTTTCATTTTCTTTGAGTTTCTTTATCATTGTGCGTCCTCTGCTGAATCCAGATAAACGCTCTTTTGATTTCTTTCAATACATCTGGTGGCATTCCTTCAGAGTTAAAACAAATAATAAACTTATCATTTATATTTACTCCAAAGTCTGTTTTTCCATCATCATTATCTACAAAACCGATTCTTGCGTTATATACTTTCTTCTCTTCCTCGCCCATAACTCACCTTTCATTTTCTTTGAGTTTTTATTTCTTCGTGCTCTTCACGTCTTCACTTCGTGCCTTCGTGTTTAAATATTCTCTTCTCTTCATCTCTTCCCCTCCGGCTTCGTCGTCAACTCGATCTCCGTCCCCACATGATTCCCGTTCCGATCATACCTATCCTTTATATTCCCGCACAAATCCGGCACAACCTCCATCACCCGTTCCGCCACCTCCTCATGTCCCTCAACCTTTACATTCGCATTAATAAAAACGCCCTTATGGAAATTCTGCACAATCAGCACCGGCAACCTCGGAAACTGCTCCAAAATCACCTGCCGTATTGCCCGCGCCCTCTTTAATTCCTCTCTCATTTGTGCCCTTCGTGTTCTTAGCTTTGTGCCTTAGTGTTTAAATTCTTCTCTTCATTCTCAAATCTTAAATCTCAAATCTCAAATTACACTACTTCCCCGCCGCCTGCGGCGCCTTCGCTTGTGGCGCACCCGCGCCCTGCATTGCCAACTGCATCTGCATCTTCTCCCTCTGCTTTATACTCTCGATTATCTTATCCTTTACAGGCAAATCCATCGCCTCCGCCAATATCGCCGGATCTACCAGCCCCGGATGAGCCTTATCGAACCCTTCAAGCTCAACACGATTTAACTGCCGTCTTGTTATCGCCGTCGGCGAATCGCCAACCTCGACGCCATAATCCGAATATGCCATATTATGGATATCCTCGATCACACGCTTCTTCGCCAATTCATCACGTTGCGCTATCCAGCGATCCATTTCAGCCTTAAACCGTTTCAACGCATTCTCATACGCCCCCATTATTATCGCAGCCTTCTCCGGCTCCCGCTGCTGCACAATCTGGAACTCCTCAAACGGCGGCGCCTCCGGCTCGACCGGCGGCGGCTCCATTGATTCCGCAACCTCCTCCAATAACTTCGGATTCTTGAATAATTCCGGCTCCAAAATCGCTAATATCTGCTCATCATCATAAATGTCCCCCTTGACAATCAACTCAACAATCAACTCGCCTAACAGCCGCTTCGCACGTCGCAACTTACGGAACTTCGGTTCATTAACCTTCAAACCCTGCGTCTGCTGCAAATCGTACAAATACCCCGACATCTCCCGCTGCTGCTGACCCTTATTCGGATCATTTATCCCCGTAACTTTCGTATGATACCTGTCCCCCACATCCATCAACGTCATATGCGCCTGACTTATCGTCGGCGGCTCCTTAAACTCCGGCGGCTGCTTTCCCGCCTTATACGTAATAATCACGCCCGGCTTCGACCCGTAATTAACAAGATTCTTCTCTCCGTCCTCCGTCAACGAATCCTGTTCTTTAAACACCGGCGCATTTGCACCCTGATTCATTATATGTAATGCCCCGCTCACCCCCTTATTCGTCAATTCCACCGGTCCAAGCACATCATCATCAATCTCAATCAGGCTATCAACAAACCCCTGCGCATACCCGTCCTTCCAATACGCAGAATAATTAAACCAGCCGAACTTATTGCAATCGCATTTCCAATAATTATTGTCATACTTTAATAATGCATCCTTGATCCATTGCGCGTAATACAACACCTTTATCGCCTTCTTCTCCGCCAACTGGAACCGCGGCTCACCCGTCTCCGTCTTTATCTTCTCCGTCGCATCCTTCGCCTTCTTGATATCATCCTTGCGATGCAGCATCTTCACCTCACCCGTCATATTATCCTTCCACCGCCAGCCCGACTTGTACCTGTGCCACCACGTATGACGCAGCGGTAGCTTGTACTTGCTCTTCGTCTTGCTATCAACCGGCGCCGTCCGATACAGCACCCGGGCAAATCCCTTCAAAAACCACGTTAGCCAGCCATCATTCCCGTATGCCTTCACCTTATCATACTTATCAGGATACAGCGCCGCAATCTTGTCCCGGTCAACCCACTCTGAATAGCACACCCATTTGCAATCAACGTTTAAATCAAAATCCTCACGATCCGGATCCTCCTTCACTGCATCGGGCTTACGTCTTTTAATCACCAACTTCGCCCCGCCCTCCTCCGGATCATCCGCAGGCATCAACTGCAACCAGCCGATTTCCTGAACATTCCCATCCTCGAATTGCTCCAACTCCTCTTCCTGCCCATGGCTTTGATCAACCGTATGCTTTACCAGACACGTCAACGCTTCCGCAACAATACTCGTCCGCGAATTCCTATTATACGCCTTTATATCCGTCTGATTCTGCGCCGCCGTCCCCACAAGAAAATCAGCATCACTTGCAAGATCATTTAAACTTACCGCCGGGCGACCCTCCGCACGCAGAACATTCAACACCTCCGGATTCCACATCCCCGCCCCTCCCTTGCGATACGCAAGACACTTATCGCCGCGTTCAGTCCGACCCTCCAAACCCTGCTCGGATTCATCCCACCAGTCCTGCAACTGATTCAGCAGCTCTACCTCCTGCTCATCAGACAACTGCTCCGCGTCCTCTATCTCCTTCAATACATCTTCTTCTTCCGCCATTTCTCATCCTTCGTATCATAGGCTTCCAGCCTGTGTTGCTATTCCTACTTCCCGCCCTGCATCGCCCGTGCGACCTTCGCCGCCGCCTCTGCACGTTCCTTCACAACCTGCACCGCATCCCTGTATAAAACCTTATCCGACTTTACCTCCTCCGCGCGAATCAGCGTATCAGCCGTATTCGTAACCTTCCAATCCCTATCCGTCTTCGGACTCATCGCATGTATTTTCTTCTTTCCCATCTTCTTTTCCTTCTGAAATCTTAAATCTCAAATCTTCCTCCTACGTCAAAGCACTTCGTAGGATAAACAAATTCCTTGTCCTCCATAGCTTTAGCGACGGAGGATTCCCATCGTGAAACGGGCTTCCCACGCCTTGGCGTGGTATTCCTTCGCCTACGCCTTCGCCCGCTTCCTCAGCTCCGCCAGCCGTCCCATCTGCCGCGGACTCGGATGCCGTGCCTGATTCTTCGACTGACACATCTTCTCCAGCAACGCCAACTCCTCCTTCTCCTCCGGCGTCAACGCCTGTATTCCCTTCTCTTCCGCAACAGTCTTCGCCGGAACATTCTTCGTCTCTTCTTTCTTAACTTCTTCCTTACCCATTGTTCTCATCCTTTCTTTTGTATCATAGGCTTCCAGCCTGTGTTTCTTTTCTTATTTTTATTCTCAAATGTTAAACCTCATATCTCAAATTCTCCTCTTCTCTTAACCATACACTACCCACCATACACCATAAACCAAATCACGCCGCCATCGCATTCCGTCTCGCCCTATTCCTCAACCGTTCATCACCCTCATCCTTCCGAATCGGCTCCGGGCTTATAATCGTCAACATATAACATCCATACACAAAATCATCCGCCCTATCCGGGCTTTCCTCCAGCCGTTTCCGCGTAATCTCCTTATCCTCCATCATCATCGGACCGCGTACCGGTCTGAAATGCACATTCGTCAACTGCTTCCTCAGCTTCGCATCCGTCGGATACTCAACTAACTTATTCTTAACGCACTCCCATGCCTTCCACCAGCATTCCGCCCGTTTATTCGCCCACTTCTCCGGCTGGCTCGAGCTCTCCGCAGAATTAATCGGATACGTATGATACCCAAGCTCACTCAACCTTGAGAAAATTCCCGCCCCAATCCCGATCACATCACCGCCGATATTCATTATGTCATGCTTCTTCGCCAGCAAAACAATCGTCGCCACGATCCGCATCTCATCGCGTTCATGCAAAATCAGCGAATCAATAATCCGACCGTTACGCCATACATAAATCACGCATTCGTCATAACCCAAACTCGGATCAACCGAAATAAACTTCCTAACCGTATCCGGCTCGCGATACATACCCGCCAACGCATCCAAATCGAAACTCGTTATCAGAGCTCTCTCTTCCTCAGTTATGAACGAACACTCATACTCCTGATCGTATATCGCCCGGGGCGTGTCCTCCTTCAGCCGCGCCAGCGTCTCCTTAGTGAATATATCCGTCTCACTCGCCCTTACAACCGACCTCCACCAGCCCGACTTATTCTCCGCATCATCCCAAATCTTCTTGAAATGATTATCACCATTCGGCGTCGAAGCAAACATCACCCACGCATTCGGATCCTCCTCAATCGTCGGCTGCAATATACTCTTCCACGCATCCAACTCATGGAATGCATATTCATCAAGCACCACACCCTTGAACTTAGGACCGCGCAAACTATCCGGCTCATCCACTCCCGTAAACAACAGCCGCGACCCGTTCCCGAATATAATCACCTTATCCGTCTTATTTTCTTTCCACGGCACCGCACTCTTATCCGGCAAATACGCTTGTAGCATCTGCGTGTCCAGCCAGTAAATCTTCTTCGCCTGCTCCTTCGTCGGGCACGCAACACAATACAAATACCCCGGAACCCTGATGCATTCCCGGATGATCAAATTCAAGTCCGCCGTCGTCTTACGTGCACGCCTATGCCATCTCTGCACCAAAAACCTATTGCCGCTGTCAAACGCCCTAAACGCCTCCAACTGCCATGGCTTTATGCTCGTCGTGAACCTATCTACCGGCACCCTATACTGATCCATTATCCTTCTTGCTCTTCGTGTCTTCTCTTCGTGCTCTTCGTGTTTAAATCTTCTCTTCTTCTTCTTCCTCTTCCTTCTTCTCACCGAACAACACACACGCAACCGCCATGGGCTTGCCCCCGCTCGTAACATCCACCTTACTCACGTACCCGAACTTATGCTTCAGCATGAATGTCGCCAACGCCTTCCCCTTCATCTTATGCACCAGCCGCGACTCGCACAAATCATTCACCATATCCAGCGCCATCTCGAATGCCGGGCTTAACGCCGCGAACTCCTTAAACTTGCTCGACGGATATCCTCTCGATATCGCAAAATCCTTGACAAAGAAATTAACTTTGTTTTTATCAAAGAACCTTAGAAGCTCCCGCGCTTCCTTATCAACCCACTCAACCGTATATACCAAATGAGGATTTAACCTCTTGCTCCTATCATTCGCCGTCTCCTCACGCACCCCGTCAACAAACTTCTTCTCCCGAAACTTCCCGCTTGCCACCTTCCGGTATAATTTCCTCTTCTTTTCCTCCCTGTTCCTTCGTGCTCTTCGTGGTTTCCTTACTCTTCCTTTTCGTATTTCGTTCTTATCATTTCGTGCTTTGCTATTATTTCTTTTCGATTTTCTTGCTTTGTCTTTTTCGGCTTCTTTCATTTTCTCGCCGTATCATAGGCTTCCAGCCTGTGTCCTTTCTTATATTTTTACAAATCTCAAATCCTTCTTCTCTGTGCTCTTTATGTCTTCTAAAATCTTAAATCTTAAATCTTAAATCTCAAATTCTTCTCTTCACCTACAGCATCGCATACCACGCGCCAACATCGCCCGCCTCGATCCCCGTTGCGCCGTCGGCATTCGTTATCTCCACCAGCACATGATCAAACCCGAGCAAATCCAGCAGCAGCGTTGCAATCGAATTATGCGCGCCCGTGCTCACCACAACCGTCTTCCCCCAATACTGCGCCGTTATCACCAGCGTATCCGCCCAAAACTTATTCGTCTGCGCTACATTCGCCGGATCATAAATCACCGCCTGCGACCCCAGCACACCCGTGCCGTATGCCACATACACCGCCGGACCGCCATCGCGCCACGCATAAAGCTTCCAGCCAAACGTATTATCCGCCGCAGCGCCCCCCGCAAACGCGATCTGTAAAATATTCCCGCGACCCGGCTCATTTGACTCATTCCGTTCCACACGCTTCGCCCCTGCCGGCTTATTCGCAAAATTCCCCTTCGTCTCTAAATCAAGCGCAACCGCATCCTCATCAGCCGCCGCCCTCAACACCCTCCATGGATTCCGTACAGTATTAATTTCCATCGTTCTTGCCCTTTCGTATCACGGGCATCTTGCCCGTGTCTTATCCTGTTAATCATTCTCTCAAATCTTATATTTCAAATCTCAAATTATTCCCGCCTTAATAGCCAGATTTAATTCTTCGTGTTTCTTCGTGTCCTTCGTGGTTTATTTATCTTCTCTTACGGTCCAACAAAATTCGCCACCAACGTATAATCAGCATCCATCACAACCGTCGTACTTGCCGCATTCGCATTCGCAACCTTACCCGCATCAACCGCCGTTCCCGTCCAATTAGCAAACGTAAACCCGCCTGCCTCCGCCGCCACGATATCTTGCTTATTATTCGTCACAAAAGGATAAATCCCTACACCCGGACAAATCACCGTACTTCCTGATGCACCCTCGCCGCTAATCGTTACCGTTAAATTCTTCAGCGATAAATCACCCGACATCCGTCCTCTCAAACGGTCCAACGCTCCTTCATTAAATCCTCTAACTCGATCCATCTTCTCAACTTTCAAATCTTAAATCTTAAATTTCAAATCCTCTTAACCTCCCACAACTGGTTTGTCTCAATTCCCTTCTTCTCCAAATCTTCACGACGATCAAACGAATTATGAATTAACAGCAAGTCCCCATACACTTCCATCTTCGGATCACATCTGCACGTTGTCGAATCCAAATCATGCATTTCAATATCATCCACCGGATACACAATCACCATCTAATCCTCCAAACAAAAAAAGACGGCGCAACCATTACAGCCACGCCGTCCTGTGTCGGGGAAATTTTTGACGCATCCCGCGTCAATGAGGGGAATCTTATAAAACCTCTTTCCTGATCCATTTCCTCTCTCTCGAAAAAAAACAAACAAGCCGCCCATCATCGGTATCACCGGCATCTCACCGGGACATTCTCGATAACAAGCGGCTTCTTTTTTTAAGATCAGCCAAATCGTTTCAATCCACGCTTCCACGTCGGGAAGCGACGAAAACCATTACAGTTTTCTATTATGCGCCGCTACTTCAACCACATTCCCTAAAAGATTGTCAAGTATTGTTTTCAACTATTTTTTCACCGGCTCTTTCGGCTTAAACGGCAAATTGTCTAAATACTCACCCCAACGAATTTGGTATTCAATTTCTTTCCCGCGATATTCCTCCGGCGGATCAGGCACACATGCGTCAAATACTCAATGTCCGTCCGTCTCATCTGCTTTCCTCAACCTTATCCCAAAACTTTTTAAACTTTTCATAAATCAACTTATCATACTCTTCATTCTTCCGATCATAATAATCATACAAGTCCAGTGCCGACTTCTCCCTTATACTCAGCGCCTTCCCTTCAAGATACTTCTCTATTATTATCGGCATCGTCTGCCTTACCCACGGCATACCCAATACCATTTGCGGCGCACCAAAACAACTTCTTAACTTCTTGTAAATTTTTTTCTTCAGCGCCTCTACCAGCTTTAGCCTTAGAAAATGCTTTTCCCTGAAATACGATCTTATTACCTCATCACATCCCACGCATCGTTTCCCATTAACAAAACACCCCATACCATCCTCCATTATTTTTTTCATCAAAAAACACACAAATCGTAAAGGTCATAAAAAGGTCATAAACGATTATGTAACAAGCCACCGTAATTATCCGCAAATATCCGCTTGTCTTTCGACGTGATTCCACTATAATACCATAAATACTCTGGAAAGCAAATGAGAGGCTCTTGCCGAAGGAGGGATTTTGCACTGTCCATTGACAAACCATTTCATACGTGCTATTTACAGAACTTAACAATTCCATAGGCAATAGAAAGGTAATAGAATGGCAGGACTTTTTAAGCATTTTCGAGGCAAATATTTCGTCTCCTACGTGCTCCAAGGCAAGCAGCACCAACGTTCCACCGGCACCGGCAACCTCGCAGCCGCAGAAGAAATCCGCACACTCGTCAAACTCGCCCTCACCAAAATCGAACACAACCTCCCATTGAGTGATGATATCCTCGACCCGCTGCCTCATAAAATCCGGCTCGACCTCCGACAGCATTCCAAAGGATACGTCAACGCCGTTACCATGCGCGCTTTGCTCGATCTTTACCGCAAAGCCGTTTATCCCTCCCTTGCCCCGCGATCCCAAACGACATACGCGGACCGCATCATCCACCTCGAACGCTTCCTTCAGGATAAATTCCCACACTCGCTCTGCGCCGATGATTTTGACAAACAGCTTCTGGATGATTATGTCAACGTCCGCCTTACCGACGGCATCAAACCTATAACAATCAATAACGAACTCACCATGCTTAAATCCATCTTCAATTTCGCCATTAGCCGCACACTCATCAAAACATCGCCCATCGCCGGCTACAAAAAGAAGAAGGAAATATTCAACACACCCGTCTGCCTCGAGGAATCCGAAGTTAGCAAAATCCTTGCCGTAGCCAATCCCAAGTATCAGCCCATCTTTGCTTGTATGGTTTACACCGGTATCCGAAAAGGTGAGGCACAACGGCTCGAATGGCACGATATTGATTTTAAAAATAAAATACTGTGGGTAAGAAATAAAACCTCTGCCCCGACTAAAACCGGTAAGGAACGCTGCATCCCTATCTCCGATTCCCTCTATAATATTCTTCATAATCTTTATTTATCCCGCTTGTCCTCCGTAGCTTTAGCGAAGGAGGATCACGTTTTTCCTCGACTACAAGAACCGTCCTTCGTCCGCAACGGGCTCCGCACAACCTTCTGCCGAACAGTTACACGTGCCGGCATCCCGCTCAAACGCGACAACCGCTCCATCACAATCAAATCACTGCGATCAACCTTCGCCTCCCTTCTTGCCCGCAAAGGCGTCCCAATCACGCTCCTGCAAGAGTTTGCCGGTCATAGCGACATCAGCATGACTCGCGTCTATTACATCTTCGAGAAACCCGCCGAAGCCCACTCCGCCGTCAACAAACTCAATTTTTAACTTCCCCCTATACGCCGCCGGTCTGCACCACTTCTTCAAAAACGCACGTTCCTCCAGTTCCAAATGTTTTTGCTTCTTATCCTCCGGCGCCCGATACCACATCGCAAACGGCAGAAATCCAAACCCTAATGCCCTCGACAACCTCAATTCCGCTTTTTCTATCGGCTCCCCGTTATAGCCAACTAATACATAACACCGCTTCTTCTCCGTCGGGAAATCCTTTAAAAGTCTTGCCGCCGAAGATAAATCATTATTCGTAAAAAACGAATCGTAACTCACCCAAATCTCATTCACCCGGATGCTCTTCAGCAGCTCCACATGCCATCTCTGTAATAGCTTTATATCTAATCCTCCAGCAAATACCGCCCCGCGTTTCTGCCGTCTCAGCATCTCAAACACCATCTCGATATGACTCTCACTGCACGCCAGCAGATTGTTATCCTGAACGATATACCCGTCCTTGATCTCGAGCTCCCTGATATTCCCTTCGCGTTCCGGCACCAAACACCACGAACACCTATACGGGCATCCCCGACTCGTAATCGTCACCCCCGGCTTAATAAACCTCCCCGGCACAAACTCATAATCTTCTCGACTGTTAGATAATGGTTTATAATTCGGAGCATGTTGCAAGCCAAACGCAGGACCGCCTAAATATACTTGCTCATAATAACCGCCCCACGCTCTCAGCAATTTTTTCCCTTCTTCGACATCCCACGAAAACGTTACCGAAATATAAACCGGAATATCATGCGCCGGTCGTATCAGCGGCGGATCACCCACAAACGCCAACTCATCCGTCGGCGTCCACTTCGTCCGTCTCGGAAACACTCTGATTATCTTTTCAGCCATCTTCTCACCTCATCCGGCATATACCGGACACGTTTACCCACTAAACTCCAGCACGCTCCCGGCACCTGCCGGCTCTTCCTCATCCCCCTCAGCGTCCGGATACTCACCCGCAGATACTCCGCGCACTCCTTCTCCGTCCACAACTTATCTATTATTCCCGTCGTCATCTTCTCTTCCTTCGTGCTTTATTCCTCTTAAATCTGAATTCTCAAATCTCAAATCTTAAATACACTCACTTCATCCCCAACAATATGCTCAAATTTATCACCAGCGCCCCGACCCAATACAACATCAACTCCCACCGTCTCTCGACCCCGCACACCAGCGCCAGTGCCACATACTCCACCGCCAACGCCTTAATCATCCATCCGCTAATCATTCTTCACTTCGTGCTTTCTTCGTGCCCTTCGTGGTTTATTTCCTGATACTCCCTGCTTTCACGTGCCTCCCACTCCGCCGGTATCCTCAACTCCTCCATCCCGTCGTGAATCGGGCTTCCAGCCTGTATCTCCTTCTTCAACTCTGCAATCTTAAATCTCAAATCTGAAATCGTCCGTTCCTTCTCCAAAACACTCCGCCTCAGCATCACCGCCTCACACGTCAACAACACCGCCGTCGCCAACGCACAGCAACTCACCACCAGTAATGCTATGTTAATCAACTTCGTCCTAAGCATCTTTCCATCCTCTGCATCCTACGTTCAGCCATCTCAATCTCACTCCTCGTGATCAATCCATAAACAGCCTTACCGCACGCCTTATCCGTCGGCGCCGCGCGTTCCCCGTGCAGCACACACAACCCGTCATTCAGCGCCGGGCAATCACCGCATCGTTCTATCCGCCTTTCCATGCCAACTCCTTCTCGCTTTTAGTCAATTCAACCTTCTTACCCTCCATCACCTTCCCCAATACCGCCTTCAACTCCGGAGGCGCCGCCCCGTTATCACCGTTATCCGCAATCTTCTTCACCGGCGGCTTCCGTTTCACAGCCTCCTTCAGCCACTCCTCCAAATCCACCGGCGTCGCGTCTCCATGCTCACTTATCGCCTCAATCCCCTGCCGGATCAACTCCCTCTTCCACCGACCGCAATTATAAATCTTATAAAGCCTGTCCTTCGCATTCTCCAACTTCCACCGGCAATTCTTATTCCGTAAAACAAAAAATCCAAAAAGGGAGCGCGCGCTTTCCTGTTCCGGAGCATTTCCGGAACGTCTCTCTCTCCCGTTTTTAGTATTAGTATTAGTATAAGTCTTAGTATTAGTATTATTAACAGACTCGGAACGTTCCGAATCATTCTCGGGCATTACGGATTCTTCCGAAGCATTACGGATTCTTCCGAAAGCCTCCGCAACCGTCCCAACCCGACCGTGAAGCGGGCTTCCAGCCTGTATTTCGTCGTGAAGCGGGCTTCCAGCCTGTATTTCGTCGTGAAGCGGGCTTCCAGCCTGTACTTCTTTTACCTTCTTCCCCACCTCTGAAATCTCAAATCTTAAATTTGAAATTTGCTTATTCTCCCTATCTATCTCAACCTCAACCTCTTCTATCCAACCCACCTCGCACAATACCTCTAACGCCTTCTCAACTTGCAACACAGGCACATCTATTATAAATGCAATCCCCTTACCATCAACTACCCTCTGCTTCTCATCCAACACATACCCTCGGCACCACCACTCCTGATCACCCGACAACTCCAGCAATTTATGAAACACCCCGAACGCAATCATAAAAAACTCATCACCCGCGCAATGTTTCAACCTCCGGTACCCCGTGCCTAACTCGTACCCGTGCAACTGCGACCGTATATACTTCATCCTGCTTTTCCGCACATCATCCCCATCCTTCCAAGGATCACCCCTGAAATTAACCTCATACCGTTCCGCCCAACCGACTATCCGATATGCCTTCATTCTCTCCCTCTCTACAATTGTGAAATAAAATCAATGATATCCTTCATACAGCCTACGGAATAAACTGTAGAATAATTTGGCTCAAAAATATATTGTCGCCAACAGGAGTACCAATATATTGATCCTATGCGGTCGCCACTTCTATTATTACGAACCGCATATCCCACTTTGCTTCCATGTAATAGCAGAGAATCCTCGTATATTATTAGATATTTATATACCGTCTTCATTCCTCTCCCTCTCTCTTAGTCTTTATGGTCCTGCTCTACATCTTCCTCAGCTAAATCGTATTCTTCAACATTATCGCCGACAATCCGGCATTCCACCTCAAACTCTATCTGATTATATTTCGAACATCCCTCCTGCCTAACAAAAACAGACTCACCAGCCCACTCAGCCTTATCGCAATCGAATTTATCTTCCAACTCATCAATTGCTTCCTTCAAAGTTTCAGCCTCGATAAAATCACAATAACTTTTGTAATCGTCCGCCCTCACCGTCTCAGCATCCGCATTGTAATACCACTTAAACATCATTCTTCTCCCTCTCAAATCTTAAATCTAAAATCTGAAATCTTAAATTCTTCTCTTCTCTTCTAATTCTTATACAACACAACCTTCTTCTTCCTGCCATCCATCACCTTCCCGTCCGGTACAACAATCTTCTCCCCTTCGGCACCAGCAGCGCCGACTTCATCTTCCGATCATACTCCTCCATATGCCCGATCATTATTTTCTCGCACTTCACGCACAACAAATGCTCCTTCTCATTCCCGTCATCATCCACCACTATCATCGGCTCGTTATGCGTATATTCCGTGCACATCTCGCACCGTTCACACGCTGGCTCTAACTTCTTGCCCGTACTCTTCTCCACCTCTTTCCGCCTCTTCGCCTCACCCATCACTTCTAATTTCCTATACTTGGTTCATCTTTATTCAATCTCTGATTTTCACTGCGATACTTACTTCTCCACTTCATACACTCGCTCTGCGCTATCCACTCCTTTTCACCTAACCTCAATTTCTTTCCTCTATCAATAATTGCCTGCATCAGCCGTTTATTAATCTTTTTGAATAATCTATCCGCCTCCAATTCCTCAATCCTCTCGAATGGATAAAAATCGAAACTGAAATAATCGCTCGAATATTCTTCACGAATCACAATCCATAACCTCAATCCCGGTCTTGTTGTCGAATCTGACTTTTCATCCCTCCAAACCAACCTTATCAAATCCCCGTTACACAACTTCTTTTCCATCTTCTCTTACCTTCCTGCTTCTTCGTGCCCTTCGTGGTTTACCCTCTCTCTCTTCACCTAAATCCTACATCCTACATCCCTCTTCACAACTTGCAGTCCCTCAACTCAAAATACCCTTCCAACTCCTTCACATGCAGCATTGCATGACGTGCCAGCAGCGGAATCAAGTTATTGTTAATCTTCCGCTTATCCTTATCCAGCGGTATGTCCGTCCGTTCACGCACCATCTCCGCGATAATCCGCGCATTATGCCTCTTACCTCTTCGTTTACTCACAACCGCGATCCCCATAAATGCCTGCCACACATGGTACCCGTTCGGCGTCCTCAGCCACTCCTCGAACTCACGCAGCTTATCCGGATTCACCGCCACACACTGCGCCTCGATCTCCGCGTGCACCGCCGCCTTCTCCTCCGCCTCAAACATCTGCATCTGATTATTCATCTCTTCACCTTCGTGCTTCTTCGTGCCCTTCGTGGTTTCTCTTCTTCTCTTCTCTTACCTTCGTGCCCCTTCGTGCTCTTCGTGGTTTATTAAATCCTTCCTCGTCTCATGTTTTTCAAACTGCACTCCGCACACAAATAACACACCCGCGATCGCCACCGCGAACCCAACCACCATCGCCCGCATCAGCCACCGCATCAACCTATCTTCAGGATAGTGAATCGGGCTTCCAGCCTGTATCTTCTTCATTATTCTTCTCCTTCTTCCTTCGTGTCCTTCGTGTCCTTCGTGTCCTTCGTGGTTTACTTACAGCAACCTCAACTGCCCATTCTCGATCTGCCCCAACATCACCCGCGAATTCCCCTTCGCCTGCATACTATTCTTTATCTCCATTATCCACGTGTCCGGGTCCTTCGCCGGTCCCAACGTTATCTTCACCGACATCCCCGCCTTCGCACCGCTTTTAAACGCCCGCTGGATCACCGCCGGCAGCACATCCATAATCACATCACCAACCTCCGTCTGCACCCGCGATATCACCTCCAGCTTCCGCGTGCCCCCGATATCAATTATCGCTCCCGGCTCATTGTTCGTTATTATATCCGCCAACTTCTCACCCGCTGCATCCATCTGCTCCTTGTTATCCATATCAAAATTCTTCCCGCCAATCGTTAATGTCGCCTTCTCTTTACCCATCATCTTCTCCTTCTTCCTTCGTGCTCTTCGTGCTCTTCGTGGTTTACCTTCTTATTTCTTACCTTCTATTTTAAAGCCGGCTCCGGGCGGACATAAAAGGAGGGAATCGTTCTTCGCATCTTTTTCGTAGCATCAGGGAAAGTCTCATAACCATGCATCCACCCGGAACCGTGCCGCTTGTCATCACATCTTCTGTTCATCTAATAAATCCATCTTCGTATTAAATTCCACATCATCCACCTTCCAAAGTCTTTCACTCAATGCCAACGCGCTATACCGTTCATCAATACTTAAAGCCTTGAATACATCGAGGCACCGTTTCATCAACGACTTAAATTCCCCGTCCTCATCGAACTTTTCAACATCCGCATATAACCTCTCTATATCCCAATCCTCCAAATTCCAGTCATCCAGCATAATATGCAGCTCACCGCCCGACATCCCTAAACTCCACGTGTATATATCAGAAGCCATTAACGCCGCTTTACGCACCTTCTCATTATCTATCTGCGGCATCCCCGCTTCTTTCCAACATCCGTAACACATCTTTCTCACTAACCTCTATATAAAGCATTTTACTTATCTGATAATACAGCAAGTTCTTTGCCAAGTTTCTGTATGTCCTTTTTGTGATATCTTGCCTGACCTCCAAGCGTTCTTCCTCCCTTTAATATTCCTTTGCGATTCCATAGGTTCACCGTCGCCCTTGTTACGTCGAACATTTTTGCCACATCTGCCGACGTTAGTAAATGCCTTTTCATCTTCTTAATTTTCTCCTTTTTCATCTTCATCGCGCCTAATGTATAAAACGCTTCACTTACTTGTCAAGTGTTTTTTTCATAAAAAATAAAATAATTCTTGCTTTATAATATTACCTGATTTACAATATGCGCCATATTTGACACTTAACAAAGGGAAACGAGCATTAATCCACGAAAAATACTTGGCAAATTTATTAAACAGCATAGAATAAAAGCCGGGCTAAGCCAGCAGCAGCTTGCCGATAAACTTGGCATAACACAATCATACGTATGTTTCATCGAAACTCACGATAGGATTCCACGCATTAAAATAGAAACACTCAAATCATATTGCGAAGTCCTCGGACTCAACTTCAAAGAAATGCTTGCCATACTTAAACCCGAACTTGCAGATATCATCGTCGAAGAAAGACTCCCCGCCGGCAGCATTGTTAAAGACAAACTCTGCCGCATTATTGACAAAATGTCCGATGATGATATAATCGAAATAATTAACTTTGCAGAATACAAACTCAAAGTCGCGGAGGACCGCACCAAATACGGAGACAAGAAAAAATGAAATCTTTATTAATTATCCTCTTATCAACTTTCTTTCTTTCTAACTGTGGCGGCGGTGGTAGCGGTGATTCTCTTCCATCCGACCTTTCAGGAACATGGTATGGAGAATCACAAATTGGCGGCAGATATTTTACCATGGCTGCAACATTTTTGCCATTAGGAAATGAACAATATCAAATGGAAATGTCTCTCGACGGAAGTATGGGCGCAAACTGGCGACGAAGTGAACCCGTTTCTTATTCAGCTTCACAAATACTTACTCAAAATGGTTACTTCGCTCAAGTCTATCCTGACTATATATATGTTCCACTTACAATAAATGACAATGGTATGCCGCTTGTAGGAAGCATCACAATCTATCGGCAATAATACGGAGGAAAGAAAAAATGAAACTTCTTTTTAACATTCTTAAAATAATCTACACCGTCGTCAAATTCATCATCACAATCCCCTTCAGCCTTCTTGAATTACTTGCATTCACACCGGGCAGCGCATTAATACTTGCTTTGCTATACTCACCCTTTTACTTTCTATTCAAACAACTCGACCGCATTTTCTATCCTCACAAAAAATCACACGATAACTATCTGCATTCGGAAGGTTTTACCTTATCCCCCTCCGACGTGAATTTCATCAATCTAATGGAAAAAGCTACGCGCCGTAATTCTCAAATCTCAAATCTTAAATCTTAAATTGTATTTATAAGCGCCTCATGCCGCCCCTTCTCATCCCACCATACCGCCCTCAACTCAATCTTCCCGTCCATGAAACACTCGAGCTCCAGCCCCGTCGCGTGATTCTTCCCGCTGCACGTCCCCGCATTTGCATATCCCGCGCTATATCTCTTCTCTTCCTCTTCCTTCGTGCCCTTCGTGGTTAAATTCTCCCCATCTCCTATCGGTATCATCATCACCCTATGCGTATGACCCCTCAGCACCCACCGATCCTTCACCCGCGCCCACCACATATAAACCTTATCCAACGCACCCGCCTTCTCCTTATTCAACGCCGGACTGCTTTCCCTCTTCCTTCGTGCTTCTTCGTGCTCTTCGTGGTTTATTCCTCTTCTCTTTACTATACTATTAACTATAAACTCAATCGGCACCCATACATACCTCACAACCCTATTAACAAAATTCGTCCACCGTCCCCCCTTATTATACACATCCGCCTCATGACCATGACTGCAATCCGCTATAATCCTGCCCGTCCGGTCCTTGATAATAATCGCATCCGCGAAACTAACACCCTCAAGCCACTCATCTTTTATCCGCCTGATATACCTGTCATGGTTCCCCGGCACAACCCACAACAACACCTGACGCCACCAATGAAACATCAACGCATTCCGCCCATACCTCTTCACCTGACGCCACCACTTCTCAATCAAATCAACCCAATCCCCTAACATAAAATCACGATACCCCTGACGATAATGCTCCCTCAGCGCATCCTCCATCATATCAATATTCTCTTTATAATTATCATTCGGCGAACCGTCCGACTCGTGCGCATCGCTCCATATCCCCAACTTCATCCCCGGCAATAGCATCACCACCGCCGCATCCTTCAACTTCCTCTCCATCACACGACGGTACTCCTCACAACTGACTACCGCCTCTCTTCTTCCCCCGCCTTCCCACCACTCCTTTATACCCATACTTCTTTCCTATTCAACCTTTTCTTTCAACCCGGGTGCAATATCGAATATATCTGTTTCCTCTCTTCTTCCCTCATATTCCTTCTGTCGTTTTGTGCTTATAGGATATTGTCGTTTCATCTTCTCCAATTTATTTTTCAGCTTAGCGGCTTTATCATAATCAGTTTCCGCGTAATATTCCTTATATGTCCTTGCCATATCATCCAGCCTTGGACTCCATTCCCCATTCAATATTAATTTCCTCGCCAATTCTGCCCCCGTCAACTCAATCCACTTCCGCGTATCATCCGCAGGTTCACCTTTTCTTCTAATTGATAATCTATTCCTGAAATGCCGCTGCAATTCCTTCAGAAAACCCATCTGATATTGCATTTTTATTGTTCCAGATTCCGTTCTTCCCCGTATGCTTGCCATTTTTTCCAGCAACTGATAGAATGGCACAAATAAATCTCCAGCCTTATCAGTGCCCGCAATCATTTTTGACAAAAATCCCTTTTCCCCTCCTACACCTCGTCTAAATATATCCGTCAATTCCAACACCGTTCGCAATACGGGACCGCCCGGAGTATAAACAAGAATATTCCAGCCGTATTGTCCCGCATCAACTCCATAAACAAATTGATATATCTTATTCACAGCATAATTCGTTATCATGAAATGCAGCATATGAAGCAACGCTCTCGACGCTCTGTGTCTGTCATAAGACGTTGATTTTCCTTGTGCTTTTGCCTTTGCATAATCTAATGTCGGCTTTATCCCCTCTTTCCACAAATCCTGCACAGTCATTTTCCAGAATGTAATTATCGGCGCCGTTACATGTTCGACGCCCCCGACTTCTTGAAACCCTAAACCCCTTTGCGGCAGTTTATATTTTCCCTGTGTCGAATCTGATAACCATTTTGCCGCTATAAAACATGCCTCCCTATAATTCCCCTTGTCTATTTCTCTTGCCATATTCTGCTGCATTATCAAAGGCGAATTCACGCTGCCCGTTAAATCCAAAAACCTTTGATAATTTCTTTTTGTAGGATTCTTCCCATACCGTTTTAATGCATCCGCACCTACATCCATAGCATAAAGAAAATTAATCCACCGGTTCACATCATCCGCGATCCCATAATACTTGCTTACCTCATCCATCATCCTCATCATTCCGCGCAGCGGTTTCATCTCAAATTCGCCCCGTTCGTTTAACATCAATTCTGTCCGGGCATTATCCATTGACGTAACATATCTATCGAAGTAATCCCGCATCCACGGTTTTGCACCGAATATTTTCAGCGGTCCCTTCCTCAAATTTCTCGCCATTTGAACATGACCCGTTAGCAACTTCCAAAAATGCTTCCAAAACAGCGGATCACTCGGTTTCATAACTTTCGGCAAAGTCATTGCCGCCGGCTGCATCAAATTCCTGTTTACCCAATTTACTATCGCAGGTGGTATCCTGACTTTATAAAATTGCCTTTGCCCTGCCATTAATAACCGCGCCCACTTTGTCATCGGTTTTCTTATTCCAAAATAATTATTGAAATAATTCTCAATCAAATCAGGATCTATCTTCTCCTTGTGCTCATTGAACAACGCCGACATATCCCTCAACATCGGCTCCATCCTCATTATGCGTTCCATCTTCAACATATACCGGTACCAGTCGCCGATTATCGGATAACTTGGATTATACTCTGCATACTGCCCTTCCCGCGTCTTTGTCTGACCACGTCCAAACGCCCTTCGTGCCGCTTTATCTATTTGTAAATCCTCCGGCTTATCTTCATGATGTGGAACATAAAATGCCCTAACACCAAATCGAACACTATCAAGCCATTTATAATATTCCTGCTCATCACCCTTTTTGAATACCGCTGCACCCTCCTCCATCAGCCTCTTCCCACCTTCATTATTTATGTCGGGAGGCAACTCTCCCGTACCCATATAGCGCCGGTGTCGTACCATTTTTATGCCCAATTCATATAACTTATAACTCCTTTTCATCTCATCAGCTAAAGCTATCTCACCATCCGTCGTACCTGGCAATTCATCACCGCGATCCAAATAATAAAATATCCTCCTGCCTAATTCTGCATTATATGTTAAATCTTTTAATTTTAATCCACTCTTTTCAATTGCTTTTAATACCCTATTTTTTACCTCGTATAATACATCATCCCATTCATTCTCTATCTCGACTCCCTTTTCATAAAACGGAACCCCTGTTTTCATTGTCAAATCGTGAAATGCCCATGATGCAATATCCCAAAACTGACTTGGTCTTACACGAATAGGATCGCGTTTAACATCCGCCCTCGGTCGTATCCCTATCGCCTTCTTAACAATCTCGCTCGACGACAATCGTTCCTTCAGCACCAATCCCTCATAACTCCCCTTCTTCCCCTCAACTTCGTCCACAAACTCCCTCAGCACCGGGTCCTTAACCTCATCCGGCTTCAGCTCATTCATTATCCGCTGCGTCTCCGGCTTCTTATGATCCGTCGTTTGCAGCATCTCAACATACTTCTGCCGTTCATCTATCCGCATCTCGCCGACCTTATCCGTCCTCCCCAACGTAATCTTCCGCTTGTACTTCGATTTCGTCGCATCATCAAGCCCGTAAACATTCTCCAACCGTTCAACCTGTTTACGCAGCACCTTCATCTCACTCTGCTTCTTACTCGGCGCCTGCGCCTTCTCCAGCTTCTCAGCCGCCCCCGGCAATTTCTCCAACTTCTCCGCCATACGCGCCCTCTGTCCTCGTGTCAGCTTAGCCGCCTTCTGCCCCGCCCCCTGTATTTTCTTTTCTTTTTCTAATTCTGCCTCCCTATCAAACTCCCTCTGCGCCCGCTCCAGCGCTCCTTCTTCCTTCGTGCTCTTCGTCTCTTCTCTTCGTGCCTTCGTGTTAAAATCCCCCTCATCCCTTGGATGACTCTGTCCCCCCGCAAACGTCGCCCTCTCATCATTCAGCTTACCCAATAAATGTATTACCTTACTCTTCTTAATTTCCTTCTTCTTCCCGTCCTGCACCGTTATCTCATCACCCGCGACCTCCTTCACAAAATACACAACCCCGTCATCCGCATCCCGATAAAAATCGCCCGCCTTCAACTCACCCGCCTTCACCGTCGTCTTCCCCAACTTCTTTATCAGCTTCTTCCGTTCCGCATCACTCAACTTCTCCTTCGCCCCGACTATCTCCTCCGGCTTCTCTACAACCTCAACCTTCGCACCAACTACTTCTACACTTATCGGTTTATACTTTCCCCCTTTAGTTATTATCGAAAAATCCATTCGTCTTCCCGGGAATATATCATCAGGATTTAAATCCTTTATCGGCACCTTTATTTTTACTACCGTACCGTCGCCATAGCTTTCCGACACACTTGCATTCGTTCCGGCATATACACCATATTTATCAGGCGCATCTTCCGGTCTTTTTAATATCCCGCTTTTTATTATTTCTTCTGCTTTTTCTTTTGTTGTCGCATGATAAAGAGTTATAGTCCCGTCCTTGTTTATTTCACCATTTACAGATTTTATTTCATCAATCATTTCCTTTTGTTGTTTTGTATATTTCATGCCTTCTCCTCCTGTTTCAGGTTCAGTCTTGGCTTTTTCTGAAATCTTAAATTTCAAATCCTCCTCCCTCTTCTTCCCCGCAAACAAATCCCCCTTGTCCTCCATAGCCTTGGCGACGGATGAAAACATATCCCCCTGCTCACCCGACTCCACTTCACGCGGCGCACCCAACTCCTCACGTCTTAACGCCCCAACCGTCGCCATATCAATCGCCCCGCCCCCCTCTTCAAACGCCTTCTTCCGCAACTTTTCCGCTGCACGTTCCTCCTCACCCAACTCAAGCATCCCAATCTTCCCCTGCCGTTTCTCCGCCTCCTCCGCCGTTATTACTTCATCTTCCTTCGTGCCCTTCGTGGTTAAATCCTCCTCCTTCTTCTTCCCCCTCTCCAAATCTTCATTCTGCAATCTAAAATCTGCATTCCCCTCCCTCTCATCCACCTTCCTCTTTATCCAATCCTTCACATCCTTCTTCTGCATCTCCACCGGTCCCGTCAATATCCCCCCTCTTTCATCAATCCTTTTATCAACTCGATTCCGTATCTCGCCGATAATTTCGTCCTTTGTCGGCTCCTTTACTATTTCCTCCTCCACACCTTCAGGCGTTTTCACTCCGCCTTTATACCGTTCCTTCGCAACCTCCAGAGGCTTACCTGTCTCAGTGACCTCTTTCTCCGGTGCTTTTAATTCCTCCGTAACCTCTTTATAAAACTTCTGCTTCTCCCTGCGTTCGACATACTTCCCTACATACTTCCCTACAACCCTTCCGCCCGCTGGTATAGCCCCTAATATCACCAACTCCGGTCCAATATTCTTCATGTCCTCCTTCAGTCCCACCGATAACCGTTCACGCCACGTCGCATCTTTTCCTGCGCCAAAATCCTCATCACCGATAATTGCATGTAGTGTTGTCGTGAACCGTTCCTCACCCCATTCACCGAATAAATCACTAAACCCGCCCTTTGCTAACTGCTCCCCGACCTCACTCGAAGCCTTCCCTGTTGCCTTCGATATCCCCTTAATTAACCGACCTAATAGCGGCAACTTTGCAGCAACCTTCGTAATCGTCTCCCCGCTCATCTCTCCCAATACCTCACTATAAGCGCCCGCAACCGCATATACAGCCGACGCCGACTCCCCTTCCTGCTTATCACCCACAACAATCTTCCCCTCTTCCGTCTTTCCGATATCCGGCATTTGCCGTTCAACATAGGCTTCACCTATCCTATGTCCCGATATCGCCGTCCTCAGTCCCGCCTCCCCTAATGCCTCAAGCCCGCGTGTAAACGCCGCTCTTACCCCCGTTTCCGCCGCTTTTGCCGCCACTTCACCGGCTCCAAGCAACCCGCTTGAAACATAAAACTCAGCCATCCACGGCAGCATATCTAACATTCCACCGCCTATCTTCGCACCCGTCGTTTTTGGTCTTTCCTCAAACTCTAACTCCTTCATATAATCTTCAAGCAGCTTCTTGTCATGATACCGCGTATAAATACGTCCCTCATCACCCAAATCTTTTATCCCTTTTAGCGTCGGATCATCCATTGCCACTTTTATCCAATCCGGCTCCGCAGTATTAACCCCATACTCATCCTCAACATACCTATTCGACTTCCACCGTTCAGCCGCCTTCTTAATTGTATCAAGCCTCAACATACGTGCCGGACTAAATGGCAGCATTTCCAACGGCTTCTTAAATCTGCTTGCTAATTCCTCCCCCACACCCACATATCCACCCTTCTTCTCAATCTCCTTCTTTCTCCATTCCTCCACCAAACGTTCATTTGCCTCGACATCCGCGCTCAACTTATCCCTTACCATTTCCGGCTTATCCGGCTTCTTTAATGACGCGAATTTACCCAACTCCTTATCATACCGCCTTATATAATCCTCCTTCCCCTTAATACCCGCATAAAGCTCATCCCACCGTTTCGCTCTGCGTTCAATCTCAAGTTTATGTTCCTGCTCACCCGTCCTACCCACCGGAACACCGAACGCCGCCAACTGCTCCCCTTCAGCAGGTTCACGTCCTAACGCAACGCCGCCCCATGCCATCCCACCCTTCTCAAACAGTTCCGCTTCATCATTCAACTTCTTCAATTCTTCCCTATCAACCTTTATCTCCTTCTCAATCTCCTCCCTTTTATACGGAAACATCTCCTCAAACGTCGGCTTCTTCTTCCCCTGTCCACCCCCATCCGCCTTTTGTGACCCGGGCATCTTGCCTGTCTCTTCATCCGCCACCTTATCGAATATATCCACCTCATCAAATATATCTTTCTTCTGTGAAACGGGCATCTTGCCTGTACTCTTCTCTTCCACCTTTATCGTATCAAATATATCCGCCACTTCTTCTCTTCCTTCGTGCTTCTTCGTGCCCTTCGTGGTTTATTTCTCTTCTCTTAATTCAACACCCAACATTCATCATTTCCTAAAACTCATACCCTCTTTCCCTCGCCAACTCTCTCGCCTTATCCTTATCCCCGCCCGCCTCATTCAGAATCGCCCTTGCCGTTTCCGCATCCAACTTCTTACCCTTACTTACCCCGCTCACATCCGCCTTCGGTCCCGCCTTTGCCCGCTTCTCCGTCAACTTCAGCCCCTTAATTATATCATCCGCATCCGCCGGTCGCGCCTCAATCCTCCTAATCGCGTCATCATACTCACCCCTCGTTATCCGCGATATCGCCAACGCCTTATTCAACTTCCCCCTCGCCTCATATACATTCGCCAATCGGCTCTTAATCAACTTCTCACTCGACATCCGGTCAAATGCATATCCCTCAATATCCCCCTTTACATCAAACTCAGGATATTTCTTCCTCAATTCCTCCTTTGTCCCATATCCGTTCGTCTGGATTACCTCATCTATCTTCAATATGTCCTTCCGCAAATCATCCGCCCGCTTCTCCATCTTCGACGCCTCTTCCAATAGCACATTCTCCTCACTCAGCTCCTTCTCTGCTTTTCTATAATCACTATCTTCCCCCACATCCGACGTCAAATGCTCAAAATACTTCTTCACCCTCGGATCATTCGCATTAGCAGGATTCATCCAAAACGGATCAGAACCATAATCAGCTTTTTGCTCTATCCCCGCATCCATCCTCACCGCCTTTGCCGCCTCAGTATCATCCAATCCCTGCGATTTCCAATACTCCAAAGTACCCTTCAGCGGCGCCTTCGCCTCCTCCGGCATCATCATCTTCTTCAGCGTCAACGCCAGACTCGGATCAATCCCCCCCGTATAATCACCAAACGGATTCACCGCATTCCCGATCGTCCCCAACACACCCCGTTTCTTCTCCGTCTGACCGACCACACCCTGAATATTTACCTTCATTTCCTCCGGACTCGAACTCTTCAATATCGCATCCATCAGCTTCTTCTCAAACCGCTGCTGCTTCATCCCCTGAATTTTCTGCCCTATCATCGCTATCACCTGCGCCACATTCGGCTTTACCCTCGGCGCATTCTGTGCCGGTGTATATTGTATGCCCATCTTCCTTCGTGCTCCTTCGTGCCCTTCGTGGTTTACTATCTTCTCTTTTCCTCTTCCCCTCAAATCTCAAATCTTAAATCTCAAATTCCTCAATTAAAAAAAACTCCCTATCGCCGTTATCCAATCCGTTATATTCGGATCATTATCCGGCTCCTTCCCGATAATCTGATAATTCGTCACATCCGGCTGCGTCATCAACCCCGTCAGCATCCCCGCAACCCCGCTTTGCGTCTGATACGGGAACATCAGCTTCTGCAATATCGCATTATATACCGCATCATCCGACTCCTGCTTAATCTCACGCGGCAACCTCCCATAACTGCTCACCGCCGCCATCCGCGTATAAGGATTATCCCTCGCAGACTCACTCTCGTACAGACTCCCCAATATGGATGATCTTTTCGCAGCCATACTCGCCCGATATTCCGCCTCAGTCGCAAACGCCGGCGTACTCGCACCCATCCCCGACAACTGGCTTCTTCGCCTCAGCTCACCAACCCCCTTCTCCTCCTCACGATCGAGCTCGCCGCGCATCCCCTTATAATACTCGCTTGTCATCGGATCACGGAACGTCTTCCCCGACGCCACATCCGCCAAAATATCCTGTCCCTGCTGCTCGATATCCGTCATCCCCGCAACCTGCCTCGTCGGAAATTTCGGTATACCCCTCTTAATCAGACCCTGTAGCCACTTCTGCGCCCACGTCGCCTCCTTCGTAAACTTCGCCCCCTCCTGCACCGACTTTGCAACCCAACTGCCATCAGGCGCTTGAAACCATTCTATTCCTTCATCAGCCGACTTTTGCTGCCTGCCTTGAATCGAATTCCTATACGTTGCCTCATTCTTATACCTCGTCCCCGTCGGATCTGTCCATACCATCTTCGTAATCCTCTCTGTTTATCTCTGTGCCCTCTGTGGCTTATTTTCTCAGTGAAACGGGCTTCCAGCCTGTATCTTCTCCGTCGTGAAACGGGCTTCCAGCCTGTATCTTCAATCCTCCGCCTCTTCCTTCATCAGCTTCAGCCCCGTCTCCTTCTCCAGAAACTCAATTACCCTAATCTGCACCCATGCAAACGCACTCGGCAAATGCAAAAACACATTTGCAATCGTCTTTATTTGCTTCTCACTCAACTCGATCACCGGTTTCTCATCCATCATGCTTTCCGATAACCGCACCATCTCACGTCCGTTCCGATCCCCCATCGCTGACTGCCACAACAAATCCGCCATCATCATATACGGACTCTTCGGCAAATCCATCACCTTCCCCTGCCTATTCACAAACACCATCTTCCCAAAATCAACCTTCATCTTTTCCATCTCCTTTTCCTTTCCTCTCTTCCTTCGTGCTTCTTCGTGCCCTTCGTGGTTTATTCTCTCAAATCTTAAATCCTTACTCCTCCGGCAGCGTCTTCACATACTGTATAAACGCCTTCATCCCCTGTGTTAGCAACTTAATAATCGGATTATCCGATATCGCGCTAAACACACCCCACTGATTCGACCATAAGGGATAAATGGCTGTCTCACCTGTTGCATAATAAGCATCCATCATCACCGAAGCCAATGCGAACATATTCTTCTGCGTGAAATACCTCGACCAATCCGTATCATTCGGCATCAGCATATTACACTCGGAGCATGTGATACCATTCCCCGCCTCACCGAACTTCGCATTCCAAAAATATGCCTTGTCAAGTAACAAGCGTTCAGGTTTATTCGGCACATCATAGAATCGCCAGTCCCATAGTTCCTCACTAAAAGTTCTATTGAAAATCTGCCAGCCACCTCGATGCTCCGCGCTCAAGACAAACTGCCACCTATCCGGCTTTGCCTTCTGCAATGCTCTGCATATCTTTATGGCATCAGCCTCGACCACAGATGTATTTGTAATACCCTTTTCGTTAAAAGGTTCGTTTATTTCGACTTTATTAAACCAATGCCTCTTGAACCCCGCACTTTCGATGATATCAAGAATCACCTTTATGTCAACTTCATCGAGAATCATCATGCCGTCTTGATGGAACGGCGTAATCTTCAACATCAAATCTATTGCCGGTCGCAATTTCATCAGTTCACTACACCATGCAGCATAATCCTTGAGCTTTGCCGTTTGCGTTAGATGCTGCCAGTGGATATAAACCGCCGCCTCTTTAATAGGCTTTGGGTATTTAATCTGCTGTATCATCGTCAGCATCACGTCGCCGCGTTGTCTCACGCAATCAATCTGTCGTATGTCGCCAAGTCCAAGCATTTTATATTCCTTTATGCTGCCGCCAATATTCCTATTGTTTCAAGTCTCGCAATCAAAGCATTCAATTGAATTTTACAACTATCAATTCCATCCTGAATCATTGTATATTCTGTTGTATATACAAGACCATCCAGTGTCCCCATTACAGCATCGGCAACATGTGCCGGTTGTACCGCTGTAATAGCACCCCAAAATGACATTAACTGCGTTGCAGCCGTCCCAAATTTTGTACCTCCTGTTGTACTGAGAACAACATTTATAGAACTATTTATGTATATATGGTCTAAAAATTCAAATCCTCCTGCACTTGTCTCGAACTGAATCAAATTAGTTGCAACAGTATTAAATGTCGGTCGAGCGACAGCAATAGAAGCATAAAGATTAGAACCTGCGCCTGTCGGATAGCCACAGATTCTTAAATAAGGAGCAACTCCTGATACAGCGTCTTCATAAAAGCTGCAAGGGTAAGTCCCACCGGGCACATATTGCACCACACCTGTACTATCAAGCTTCAGTACAACCGCCGCTGTCCCCGCTGCAATTTGAAAAGCAATTCTTGGCTCTTGTGCTGCGGGCACATTCAAAAGTAATCTTCCATTAACAACGCCAACATCAATATAATTACTATTTACCCCCGTTAATATGCCGCCACTAAGTGTCAATCCAACAAACGTCGGGCTACTCGCAATCAGCAATGCCTGATTGAAACTATACCCATCGCACATATCGGCATTGAGATTCGTGCATACGGTCGTCGAAGTAACATCTATTGGCTTTGTTCCTATCGCAATTGTGCTTATAAATTGCGTCCCCGTTATCGTGCTCGAATTAACTATCGGCGCAGTAAAATCCCAATGATTTGCCGTTGTAGGGTCGAGAAATATACTTTGCGTTCCACCTGCCGTTGTTCCCCGCAATTCAATTTTCGTGCCGTCAAGTCCCCCTGCAATCAAATACACACTCACACTGCCGTTGTTCAGCAGCCAATAAGGCGTGCCGCCCGAAGTCAAGATAATATTCGCTTCGGCGAACCCGTGCATCTCCCCCATATACATCTTCGCGTATGTCGCCAAATCGTTCTGCCAAAAATTAAACTGCGTGCTTTCCGCCTGAACATAAATCCAGCTTCCCGTGCCCCCATCGCATAAACCAAGAATCCCGTCTCCACCAACCCCCGTCGAATTATACAATTTTACCGTATTCGTAATCAGCAGATACTCAGTCTGCGGCAACACAATATCCGCAGTTACATCGAAATGACTTGTACCCGCTAAGCCGCTATCGTCTAACGTTATTCTCTGTTCTACTCCCAATGCCCCCTTGAATGCGATATATGGACTTGTCGTGTTATAAACCAACTTCACATAATCTGTTCCGTCCCCTGCCATCACCAGCACCGTGAAATTAGCCTCTGCACCCGAACAATCCCCCGTCGTCAAATGCAAATCCTTATCCGCATCCAACGCCAACAAATAATTCGCAGTCGCCGTCGTTGACGCGTGAATTAAATCAACATAATCTGCATTGAGGTTTGTACATACTGTCGTACTGGCTACAATGAATGGCGCGGTTCCCGTTGCAACATATACCCGCAAACTTCCAGTGGGATTTATGCTAACATCAGGAATTGCTGAAAGCACACCCGCCTTATAAGTCCTGAAGTATAGCATCCCCGTATTGTCGGCACCGCTTCGACAAGCGCCTACATCACCAAGTACCAGTATTCCGCTTGTGGCGTCTTGTACCTCAAAGGCAAACGCTGACGCGAACCCGACATTATCACCTGCACCATCTGCCATTTCTAACGTTGTCTTATGTAGGCATGCGATACATGTCCTTGCAGAATTAGTATCCGTCGTCTCCCTGCGCCCTCTAATCACCGGATATGACGTCTCCCATACCGTCAGCCCCTTACATGTAATCGGATAATTCCCCGCATCCCACGCCGACGTCAGCGCCTTGCTGCCATCCCTCCATACCAAATCCGTATCAGTTACCGTCGAACTCACCAACTGCTTCGACCCGTTACTCAACACCATTTTCGACGCCGTAAGTCCCGAATCAATAAAATTCCCCGCCGTTATAGTAAAATTCCCCGCATCCCACGCCCCCGTCAACGGCACACTCCCGTCCTGCATCAGCACACCGCTTAACGTTGTCGCCGTCGCACGAATAGCATCCTCCAATAGCCGCTTCCATTCACGCAGCGTCTTCACAATCGCCTTATCATCACGCGGCGACGGCAACTCAATACTTTTTCGTCCTCTCGTCAGCGCCATCTATCTCATCCGTATCATAGGCTTCCCACGCCTTGGCGTGGTGCTCTTCTCTTCTCTCTTCTTCTCCTAACCATACACAATACACCAACCACCATACACTCTTCTCACCTCTCCCCATCCCTCCCAAATCCCGCTTCAACCCCGATCACATCAAACCTGAAATTCCCGCGTACCTCCAACAAACAGCTTTTGAACCGCACATCACAAAACAAATCCACAACCGCGATCTCCTCCGTAACATCCAAACTCACCGTCCCCAAATAAAACCAGCCCGACTCATCATCACGCTTAACCCACAACGTCAAACTACCCGAAGCCTTAGCCGCAATCACACGCCACTCCAACACCCGTTTATAAATCCGCAACCCCTTCCTATACATCAAATCCGTCGTCAACTGAAACTTCCTCTCAAACGCCGCACCGTTATCATTCTCCCCGCTATACAATGCGAAAATATTCCCCGACGCATCACTCACGCACAGCGGCATAAACCCCGCCGTCTGCTCCGTCGAATCAATACTATCCCACGCCCACTCGTCAATCATATCGAACGGAATCGTATCAATCGTGTAACTCTTCGTCCTCGAATAACTGCCAAAGGCGGTAACAGCGAAATCGTCAAAAGCCCACACCTTATTATCCGCTTTCAGCACTATCAATCTGTTATTTGCTGTGGCTTGCGACCCGTATGGTACCGCCCAAACCTTATCCCTTCCCTTCCAATAATACGACGCCCTAATCAAATCCTTATACGCCGGATTGATATTAAATACAAAACTGCGAATCGGCGGACTAATATCCTCACCGTCAACACTCCGAATCGAATAATCACTCGCAAGAAAATAAAACTCACCGTCCGGATCCGTTATCCCGCACTTCCCCGACAAAAACCCCACCGACCAACTCTTAATTGAAGTATTAAACGTATCGCTGCCGCTCACCAGCCAGAACAACTTCGCACTATACTCCTTCCCGATCACCAACAGCGAATGATGATACCCGAACCCTATAATTGCACCCTTCCCGTCAATATTCGCCGCACCCGCATCACCCGTCTTCCAGCTCCCCGCCGTCCCCGGATCATCATAATTACACCACCTGATATGGTCAGGATACAAAATCCCGTTCTCCGTCGTCCCACCCAACAATAAATAATTCTCATAAACACACAACGCAACCGCCTTTGTGCAATAAATCCCCGTCGAATACTCAATCCCGTTCGCCGTATCCAGTACCGCCAACAGCGCCGTCGTTGTCGCACCCCACCACAAAACCTTATCAACCCCGTTCGTCGCATACATCCGTTCATGCAAATCCGCTATGTCCCACCTCGTCGAATCCGCACTTACAATCGAATGCTTCTCAATCCATGCACTCCAGCTCGAGCTCCACAAATAAGCGTGCCGTTTAGTAAACCAAAACGCATACTCCACACCCGATATCTTAAACGTATGACTTTCCAATGCCGGATACCCGTCCGGCATCGGTGCCAACGTCCCGCTCGTCCCTATACTAAATATCACTCCCTTATCCGTAATCTTACCGTCAACCGTTGCATCCGCGACCGTCTCCGTCACCACGATATCCGTGCTGCCGGCATTCAGCGTTGCGCTAACAATTGTATAAGTCCCATCATTCCCCGTCGAGCCGTCAACTGCAACCTTATCTGCCGCTGTATATGCCGCCGTCTGATCCCCTGCAACCGTAAACTTCTTAGCAACCGTATCCACCGCGGTAATACTAAACACATTCCCCTTACTCGCGCTCGCATTCGCCAACAACGTCCCATGCGTCGCACGATTCTTCCCGTTATTTGCCAAAGTGTCCAGCGTCCCCGTCATCGGCGAACTCGCCCCCAAACTAATTGCCCGATTCTGCCATTGCGGATGATTATTCGCCGTCCCTATATTTATAAAATACACATCCTTCGCACCCGAAACGCAAACCGCCCCTGCGACCGGCGGCGCACTGCACGTAAACACCTCCTCAACAAACTCCTTCAGCCGACCCGCAACACCCTGCACCGACCCCTCGAACATCCGGCAATTGACCAAATCGCTCACCACCCGGCTATCCATCAATATATGCGGAAAATCCTGCCTCATCCCAGCCGCATATCCCGGCGCATATATCCCAAATCGTTCCATTCTATCCTCGTATCATCGTATCATAGGCATCTTGCCTGTGTCTTCGTATCATAGGCTTCCCACGCCTTGGCGTGGTGTTCTTCTCTTTTCTTCTCTCAAATCTCAAATCTAAAATTCTTCCTAATACTTAATTATATAATTCACAGCAACGTTATTCGGTCTTGTCTCACTCGTCCCCGTCGTCAGCACCCACGTCGTCTTCTCCGCCCCGACCGTATCACCGTAATAACTACTTGCATCCGGAGTCGGATATTCATCTCCCCCGCCCGTACCTGTCTGCAAATTATGCGTGTGCGGTCCCGCCTGGTTGCTTTGACTTGTACCGATATAATCCCCGGCGGAACCTCCATCCGCCGCTATCCTCGTAGCCGCATCCGGGTCATGTCCCGCCCCGTTATCCCATCCCCGCACAAAATTCCCCTGCAAATCCGGCAAAGCAAACGTCGTAACATTATCGCCGTCCCCGAAATTCTCCCCGATAATCGCAAACAGCGTCGCATACGTCGTCCTCGATACCGCGCTTCCGTCGCAAAGCATATAACCCGTAGGCGCCGCACTTCCGCCATACGCTAAAATCGTCCCCGCAGGCACAGCCAGCAACGCGCCGCCATTCGTTACCTGCAAAACATGCGCATCCTCATCCTCCCAAAACAACTCCGCCTTCGCCGTTACCGCATCATCCTTAATATACAATGCGCCCTTATTCGCTCCCGGCGCCGGATCCGCTATCTGCAAACTAAACGTTACCTTCCGGTGCTCACCCGACGCCGCATCACTCACCTGCGTCCCCGTCAACGGAAAATAATGATCAGTATTCAGCCGTTCCTGCAAAGCCTTCAGCGTCGTTGTAACATTATCGTCAATCAACTGCGGCGCCGTGCTCCCCGTCAACGTCTCCGTATCAAAAACATAACCCCATCCCCCCGCCTTCGACATCACCATGCACATATATAATGCGATTATCCCCCCTACAACTAACCCTCCCATCACTCCAAATATTTTCTTCATATCTTACCTCTTCTTTGTGCTCTTCTTTTCTTTCTTTGTGTCTTTGTGTTTCAATTTCTTCTTTTCTTCATTCTGAAATCTTAAATCTCAAATCTCAAATATTAAAAACGGATCATTCACGTCGTTACTCGCCGAAATCAGGACCGTCCTTGTTACTTCGACTCCCTATCGCTTTCTCGCTTCGTTCATGACCCTATCTTCCTTCTTTGTGAAACGGGCTTCCAGCCTGTATTCTTCTCTTCACTTCGTGCTTCTTCGTGCCCTTCGTGGTTTATTCCTCTTATATTTTATATGTCCATCCGTCAACAACAGCAACCCCCTCCTGAAATAAATATTCCACATCCGGCTCGTCTTAACTACCTCCCCATCCGCCATCCTAATCTTCATTCTCAAATCTTAAATCTCAAATCTTAAATCTGCATTTATATCCTATCCGTTACCGCCATCAAATCACCCATCTCCCTCATTAACCGCTCGACCACATCCCAACCAATCCACACCTTCCCCTTATCGCCATAATCCGTCCCCCAACTATTGCACAACAGCAGCGCCCTCCGCTTGTCGCTGTTTCCCACAAAATACGTCTCATGTCCGCCCCGCAATATACCAAGATTCTTCGACCGTCCAATCCAACTCTCCCCTTTATACTTCCTCGGCGTATCAAAATTAGAATACCAGTTACAGCCAAACGCAACCGGATATCCCCTGCTTATTGCATCCCGTATTTGATCAATCGTACTCAGCCATCGGTATTCCTTTATCCCCTCACTCTTACTTGGCAATCTCTTACCCTGCACAATATGACCGAACTTCTTCAGCACCCGGCACGCCCCCACCGCCGAAGTCCCGTTATCATCGCTATAAATCGTATCAGGGAAATCGTCCCACTGCTTTGCCTTACGCCACAGCCACTCCCACTTATACAGTTTCCCGTTATAATAAGTCATTACCCCCGACAGCGCCGCCCCGACACACGCCCCGAACCCGTTCTGATCATAAATATGCTCATCCGGCACCGCCAGAACCTTCTCGACAACAACCCGCCTCACAACCCTATACGGATACTGACCTATATGATCAGCATACCGCGCAATCTCCCTGCCTAACGGTCTATGCGAAAAATTCATCACTACCCTCTCTTATTTCGGTTTATCTTTTCCTGACCAAAACACAAACAACCTTTTACTCTGCTTTATCTTCACCGGCTTCCCGCCATTTTCCAACGCCAATATCGCCGGCGGATCACCCAACGTCCCTAACTCGATCGCCTTAGCAGCCGCAATCGCATTCGGCGCATTCAATATTGCCGCAATCACATCTATCGCTATGGCTTCCTCACCTATACCACGCGCACCCGCCACCGGCACCGCATTCCCGATATTCTCCCACTCCGTGTCATAACTGAATAACGTAAACCCGCATCCCGCCTGCATCACCGCCAGCGCCATCACCAATATCATCTTTTTCATCTTCCTATCCCTTCTGAAATCTTAAATCTCAAATCTTAAATCTTAAATTCTTATTCTTTAGCCGCCTCTTCCTCCGCCGCCTTCTGCTGCTGCTCCACCATCTTCTTGACCCATTCCGGCTCATAGTTATTCTGCTCATTATCAAAACATCCCACCACCAATGCACAAAACACCACCGCCAAAATCACCAATACCACCTTCATCTTTCTTCTCCTATTTTGTTATTGCTTTTATTATTTCTACTAATCCTGCAATCAGAATATTAATCCCTGCGATAACCGCAATCCACAACTTATAAGAAGGAGAATTTGTGTTTCCGCCATTCAATAGCCGGTCCAATTTCTTATCAATATGCTCGAACCTCTGCTGAACTGTTACCTTTAAATCATCAACACGTTCGACGATATTCCCGCTGCGTTCATCACAAAACTTCTCCGTAACCCATTCTGTTTCGTCTTCTCTCGCTGCCATCGTTCTCTTCCTCTCTTCATTCTGAATTCTCAAATCTTAAATCTCAAATTTCCCATCCTCCCTCAATACCTATTATACCTCATGCACCTCGGCTCCTCCCGCGCCACACCTTTCAGCTTATATATCTGCTCCTGATACAACTGCCCCTGCACATTCGCCAACTCTATCAACGTCGTCCCCTTGCTCAATGCAAACAACTGCGTTACCTTCGCCGCCAACGCCTCGAAAAACTCATCCCCGAACAGAATCGTATCCGCACTCAATGCATGATACTTCCCGTAATTTATCGTCGCCGCATACGCCGTATCAGCCAACGCATTAAGCCTGATCACCCCTTTATATATTTCATACTCACTCGGCTCCATTGTTTCCAACAGCGCCGCCGGCGGTCTCCGGCTCATCATCTTCTCCAGCGGCACAATGCTATCACCCAAAAAAATACTATCAATCGCCGCACAATTCGTCGGCATCGTCAACTCCGACGCACCCGCCGCCAACGTCTGCGTGCTATCCGTATCCTGCAGGCATTCCCACGCCGCCTCAATACTCATTATCTTCAGCGCCTGCTTTATAAACCGATCGCACGTCGTCTGCGACTCATCGCGTCCGCCCGACCGTTCATTCATCTCAATCCGCAAATCCGTCTTCGCTATCGTCATCTCTTACTCTCTTTTTCTTAAATCTCAAATCTCAAATCTTAAATCTTAAATTCCTCTTCCTCTTCTCTTCATTCTCAAATCTCAAATCTCAAATCTCAAATTCTTCTCTCTCCCCCCGAGAGCAGCGCCGGTACCACTCAGCCCCGGCGCCGCCCCCTATCTCATCATCTTAGGGAAGGGGAGGGAAATCTGTTTTCTTTAATTTCTCTTCACCATAAACCATACACCATACACTATTAACTAACTTACTCCTCAGTCCATGTCCCTTGACCAATTTGCGCAACCCACTGTGTCGCGCTAATACCTATTAAGGTTATACAATCGCCTACCGTAGGACCCGCTAAAACAAGATAATCGCCGGCAGCCGACGTGTGCAGAATGTCATGTGCCCCCGGTTCAATCCTCAAATCATTAGCATTCGTTACAATCACCGTTATCACAATATGCATCCCAACAGCCGGTGTCGGCAACGTTACCACCGTAGGAGTCTGCAAAGTTGTATCTACCGTGCATACAACTCCATAACCCTGCTTTGTCGTCAATACCGTATCCGCCGCCGTACATGCCTGAACTGTTGTATTAACGCCCAAAAGCGCAACCGAATTATCCGGCAATAATATCGTATTATCGCTTGTAGTCGGATCAACAGGCTGCAGCGTCGTCTCAACTGCATCCGCGCCGCCTGATGCGCCCTCAAATCTCAGTCCATTCGAGGTGCCCCAAACGCTATTCGCAACATCAACATCGTTCGTCGTCAATGTCGAAATCAGTCCCGCAGCGTCATTCAGCACAGGGAACAAAATATACTTATCAGCCGCAGGATCACCCATCGGCTTCAACTGCAACTCGAATCCGTCTGCACCCGTTAATCCGCCCATGCACAACATATTCGACGCGCCCCATA